>CENV01020993.1_pt1 | contig 47530 bp, 60 predicted proteins | sample 530231 | NCBI WGS metagenome assembly CENV01 (sample SAMEA2619815, study PRJEB7988) | marine metagenome | biome: marine biome (ENVO:00000447); feature: surface water layer (ENVO:00002042); material: "saline water (ENVO:00002010), including plankton (ENVO:xxxxxxxx)" | depth 5 m
CGACCGCCGCGATCATCGAGAGCTGGCGCGAATCGGGCGAGATTTCGATGTCGCCGAGCTTGCCCTCGGTGGCGACGGTGATGACGCTGTCGTCGTAAAGGTTGAGGATATTGGCGTGCAGCTCGGTATATCGGTCGTCCACCAGCGGGGTGGGGGCCGAGGTGAAGACCGCGAACTCGCCATTGGGCGCAACCTCGAAGCTGTAAACCTCGCCCGGCAGATTGAGCTGGCGCGGGTCCGCGTCGACCTCATCGCCAACGGCCGCCACGAACACCCGCGAATAGGGCAGCTCTTCCTCGTAGACGCGCGAATTGAACCCGGCGTCGGCATCGGCCTCGCGTTCGTGATCCTTCTCGGCGGCAGCGATCAGATAGACCTCGCTGCCCGAAGGCGCGAAGGCATAGGATTTGACACTGGCATCATCGATTGCGGCGAGCTTGCGGTAAGGCCCCCCGCTCACCGGCACGCCCCACAAGGCGCGCTTTTCGCCATCGGCGCGCCACAGGAAGGTGATCATTGCGCCATCGGGAGTGAAACCGATTTGCGAGACCTCCATCCCCTCGGGCAGCCATGCGCGCGCCTGCAGCGGGGCATCGGCCAGAAACAGTTCCTGCCGCGCGCCGCCGTTAGCTTCGCCCTTGGTGACGTCGGGGCGCGAGAGCGTGGTGTACGCGATGTGCGTGCCGTCGCGGGAAATCGCCATGCCGGCGGTGGATTCGAGGCGGGCGACGTCCTGCGGCGTCATCGGCCGGGCGGCGAGGCTGGCGGGCAGGGCCACGCCCGCGGCAAGCGGGAGCGACAGGAGAAGGGCGGCGCGGCGCAAAAGCATGGGGTCGTCCTCGATTACTGGTTTCAACTGTTAGCACCGGTCATAGCGCGAGGGGCGCGCCTGGCAATGGCGGCGCTAGGCGCGGCTGGGGGCGGGCAGCTCGCGCAATTCGGCTTCGGGATCGGTTTCGAGCAGCGCGCTGGCCCGGTCCCACCCGCCGCGCAGCCACAGGTCGCGCGCCTTGTCGTGCCCCGGCAGCACCAGCGGCATCCGCTCGCAGCCGAGCGCGCGCAGATCGTCGGTCGCCGGGCGGGTGAGCAGCGCGAAACTCGGCACCTCGCTGTCTTTCCACAGCCCGGCAAAGGCGAACAGCGGTTCGCCTTCGGGCGCGAGCCAGTGGCGCAGACGGCGGCCTTCGTAGTCGGTGCCCGATCCCCAGACCATGAAGCTGGTGGCGGGCACGAGGCAGCGGAACTCGCGGTTGCGCAGGTTGCCGATCCAGAACGGACTGTCGGGATTGGCGACGCTGAGCACGGACCGCGCGTTGTAGCTTGCCGAGGGTGGTGGCGGCACACCCCAGAGGCGCGGCACCATGCGCCGCGTCTGCCGCGCTGCGCCGGGGCCAGCGACGAACTCGCGCCCCTCGGTGATGACCGGAGCAAAGCCACCGGGCGCGACATGGCCGCCCGCCCATGGGTCGTTGCCGCTGTAAGCGCCGAACTGGCGGGCGATGCTGCGAGCATCGGCATCAAGGCGGAAGAGAACGGTCATGGTGTGGCTTGCAGTATGGGGCCTATCCGGGCCTTGTGCCCTAGACTGCGTGGACGAATTCGGAAAAGATTGGAACGACCTAAGCTGGGGTGGGAAGCTGACAATTGAATGCTACTCAGTTTGCGATGAGGATTCGACCATTCGCTCTTTCGCTAATGCTCGCCGCAACGGGTTGCGCGAACCCAACTGTGCAAGGGCCAGAGGCTTATTCCCGGGCCACACTATCACCGATACAAATTATTGCTGCAGCCGATGAACTGACGGGGAAAGCACTCAGGGTACGGGGCTACTTCACTTGGGGCACCGATACGCGGGCGTTATGGGAGGATCGTGATGCCTACTTGGATGTCGAACAAGAAAGAAGGGGAGAAGGTTTCGATTACTGGACGAAGTGCATCACAATCTATCTTTCAAATGAGAGTCCCATCCCTCAGTCTGACACGACAGTCCAAATTACGGGAACCGTAACGGTCATTCCTGAGGACGATGTACGTAGATTATGGACATGCAATGTTGTCGCACTGGAAGGTGCTACAATCTCTTCCGATTGAGGACGATGCTTAGTCCGCAATGTCGTCGAACCCAGACGCTCAAATTTGTCCACGCCGCCTAGACCCTGCGCCCGGCCAGGGTTATCGGCGCTTATGGCTCAATTTACCGATCTTTCCGGCGGTCTGGCATTCTTTGCCGGCCTGTTTGCTCTGGCGCTTGGCTTTGCCGAACTGCGGGTGCGCGGGTTCTATCTCGAACTGCTGTCCGAATGGGAGCACGCACCGGGGCTGCGCTTCCTCACCGGTGTCGTGTTCGTGCTGGTCGGCGCGGCGATCTATCTCGCCAACCCGTGGCAGGTGGGCGATCCGCTGGCCATGGTCGTGACCGCGCTGGGCGGGGCGATTGTGGCCGCCGGGCTCGCCTTTGTGGCGGTGGGTGAGCGCATGATGGCGCTGGCCCGGCGTCTGGTCGGCGTGCGCGGCAGGGGCTGGGCCTATGCTTTGGTCGCTTGCGGTGTTCTGCTGGTCGCGGCCACCTATGCCCGGCTCATCTGACCCCGGGCAAACAGGTCTCTATCTTCGCGGCAGAATAGTCTCTATAGCAAGGGCATCCCCGGGGGAGCGCTGCCTGATCGTATCAGGCACGGTGCTTGAGAGGGCGGCACGAGCCGCCGACCCGCTGAACCTGATCCGGTTAAGACCGGCGGAGGGAGGGAGCGGTTTTCTGACTATAGAAAAGCGCGGCCTTTTCTCCGGTAACGAGGAGAACATGCATGGCCGACGTCAACAGCAAGCTCGAGATCGGTGTGACCACCGGCCCCATTCGTGGCAGCCGCAAGGTTCATGTCGGGCCGCTCAAGGTCGCCATGCGCGAGATCGACCTCGAGCCGAGCAGCGGCGAGCCGCCGATCCGCGTCTACGACACCTCCGGCCCCTATACCGACCCTGCTGCGACCATCGACATTCAGGCAGGCCTGCCGCCGCTGCGCCGTGAGTGGCAGCTCGCGCGCGGCGATGTCGAGGAATATGCCCCGCGCGAGATCAAGCCAGAAGATAACGGCCAGCTCGGGCCTGACCGGTCGGGTGGTGTGCCCCCGTTCCCCACCGCGCTGCGTCGCCCCTTGCGCGCCAAGCCGGGCGCGAACCTCAGCCAGATGCACTATGCCCGCCGCGGCATCATCACCCCCGAGATGGAATATGTCGCCGAGCGCGAGAATCTCGGCCGCGCGCAGTTGAAGCAGCGGCCCGAAGGGCAGAGCTGGGGCGCGGCGATCCCCGACTATGTCACCCCCGAATTCGTGCGCGAGGAAGTGGCGCGCGGGCGGGCGATCATTCCCTCGAACGTCAACCACCCGGAAGCCGAGCCGATGGCGATCGGGCGCAACTTCCTCGTCAAGATCAACGCCAATATCGGCAACTCCGCCGTCGCCTCCGACGTGGCGAGCGAAGTCGACAAGATGGTCTGGTCGATCCGCTGGGGCGCCGACACCGTGATGGACCTGAGCACAGGCCGCAACATTCATGACACCCGCGAATGGATCATCCGCAACAGCCCCGTGCCGATTGGCACCGTGCCGATCTATCAGGCGCTCGAAAAGGTCGGCGGCATTGCCGAGGACCTGACCTGGGAAGTGTTCCGCGATACGCTGATCGAGCAGGCCGAACAGGGCGTCGACTACTTCACGATCCACGCCGGGGTGCGCCTGCCTTATGTGCCGATGGCCGCCAAGCGCGTCACCGGTATCGTCAGCCGCGGCGGCTCGATCATGGCCAAGTGGTGCCTCGCGCATCACAAGGAGAGCTTCCTGTACGAGAAGTTCGACGAGATCACCGAGATCATGAAGGCCTATGACATCGCCTATTCGCTGGGTGACGGCCTGCGCCCCGGCTCCATTGCCGATGCTAATGACGAGGCGCAGTTCTCCGAACTCTACACGCTGGGCGAACTGACCCACCGCGCGTGGAAGGAAGACGTGCAGGTGATGATCGAAGGGCCGGGCCACGTGCCCATGCACAAGATCAAGGAGAACATGGAGAAGCAGCTGGAAGTGTGCGGCGAAGCGCCCTTCTACACGCTCGGGCCGCTCGTGACCGACATTGCGCCGGGCTATGACCATATCACCAGCGGCATCGGCGCGGCGCAGATCGGCTGGTATGGCACGGCGATGCTTTGCTACGTAACGCCGAAGGAACACCTCGGCCTGCCCGACCGCGACGACGTGAAGGTGGGTGTGGTGACCTACAAGCTTGCGGCCCACGCGGCGGATCTCGCCAAGGGCCACCCGGCCGCGCAGGTGCGCGACGATGCATTGAGCAAGGCGCGTTTCGAATTCCGCTGGCGCGACCAGTTCAACCTCTCGCTCGATCCGGATACGGCAGAGGAATTCCACGACCAGACCCTGCCCGCAGAAGGCGCCAAGACCGCGCATTTCTGCTCCATGTGCGGGCCAAAGTTCTGCTCGATGAAGATCAGCCAGGAAGTGCGCGATTTCGCCTCGAAGCAGAACTCCGATCCCGACAGCTTCCTCGAAGCCACGAAGTCTGGCGCCGACACCGCCGAGGCGAGCCGTCAGGCCGCGCTGAAGGGGATGGAGGAGATGAGCGAGCTCTACAAGGAGAAGGGCGAGCGTCTCTATCTGCCCGAAGTGGAAACCGAATAGCGCGCCAGAGGCCCATGCGGACCGCTCTCGTCTTGCTGCTCGCTGCCATGGCCACGCTTCCGGGGGAGCGTGCTATGGCCGCAGGTGCGGTGCCTTTCGATATCGAAACGGCCATTGCAGCCTTTCGTGCTGGCGAGGCCAAGGCACCGACCACATACGATATTGGCTACCTCTCGCGCTGCAACGGGCGCTGGGTGATCCACGCCGATGCAGTGGACGATGGGGCCTTCCCTGCAGATGCCGAGGCGCGTTTTCCCGACGAGTTCCGGCTGCCCTATGCCATCACCGCGATGGACTATTTCAACGCCGATCCCCCCGAGATCGAGAGCATGTTCGATGCCCAAAACAAGGCGGAGCGATTGCTGCGTCTGGCACTGGCGGGCGAGGAAGAAGCCACCCGGCACTATTTCGAAGCTCTGGGCCGCTGCTCACTCCTGGCCCAAACGGTGGGCGCTTCAGCCGACTAAAACGCGTGAGAATGCGGAAGAGGGCGGGCGCGAACTCTACATGGGCGCCGGCGACCGCGAACACGACTGATCGCTGCCGGTTGCAGTTGGTCGCCTGCCATCGCTGCTTGGTCGAACGCCCGGTTGACGCGCCTGCGCGCACCGGGATGTTCGCCTGAGGCACATTGGGAGGGAGAAATGCGATGCAAGCAGCATGCCTAGCGATGGTCGGGGCAGCGCTTGCGCTTTCCGCGCCCCTGTCCGCGCAGGAGGCGGAGGCCCCGCGCACCGATTACACCGCCGTCAGCGCCGCGACCGCACCGGTCGCCGATGCCTATTTCGCGGCCTACATAGCGCGCGACTGGGACGCGCTCGAACCTTTGCTGGCGCCGGATGCCAGCTTTCAGGACCCGACCGCCACCCATGTCTTCGGCGGCGTGCTGTCCGAAGGGCGCGATGCGATGATGCAGCGCTTTCGCCTCGGCTATGCGGGCATCACCCATATGACGTTCGCAATCGACCGGCGTCTGATCTCGGGCAATAACGCGATCTACGAAGGCGCGCTGAACTGGGGGCTGGACCTTGGAGATGGGGCCCTGGTGGACAGCGTAACGCCGATGGTCATCGTGCTGACGGTCGAGGACGGCAAGGTCGTGAAGCACCGCGATTATGTCGACTACGCCCCCTTCGTGGCAGCGGTAAGGAAAGCCCGCGCGCCCGGTTGAGCCGGCCACGCTTGCGGCTCGTCGTTTCTGAGAGGCGCTTTATCTCACTGGCGACAGGCAGGCGTTGGAACGCGCGGGCAGGGCGATCATCTTGCGGGAAGGAGCGGCGCATGGTGCGCTGCCCTTGACGTCACGCCGGTCGCATGAACGCTCGGCGGACCCGCAGGAGAATACGATGCCGAAAACTCGCAAGGCCCCGCGCGGGGCCGCAATTCTCGCCGCTTGCCTGATCGGGCTGACTGCCACGGCTCCGGCCTTTGCCGATAGCAGCGAAGTGCTGGTGCAGCAGCCGCACGACCGCAATGCCGTGGTGGTCGAAACCGCCGATCTCGACCTCGCCAACGCCTACGATCGCGACACACTGCAGATCCGCATCGACAATGCGGCCCGCGCGGTGTGCGATATCAATGGCGGCTCCAAGATCGACAAGCTGCCCGATGCCCGGGCCTGCTTCGATGCCGCCCGCCAGAGCGCCGTGTCGCAGCTGGCGGCCAGCGGCGTGCCGCAAAGCGCGCTTGCCGGAGGCTGATCGGTTAGCGTTACGGCTTATATGACGAGTCAGGACGCAACCATTCGGGTGTCGCTGCGTTAGTCCATGGCCCCCATCCATCGGAGGCCCCCTCCATTGGAGACTGCCATGACGCGCAAGACACCCGCCAATCCTGCCCAAGTCGCTATTGATAGCTGGATGCTCGGGTTGGAGGCGGCCAACGTGATCTGGCTGCGCTCGATGCGGCTGATGGGCGGTGGTGCCCTGGCCGAGCGCGAGGCACGGCGGATGGTCAGCGAAAAGGTCGCCGCCAGTGCGAGCCTGCCCTTCGCGCTGTGGCCGCTGATGGCCAGCGGCGCGCAGCCCGATGCCGTGGTCAACAAGGCGCTGGCGCACTACCGCAAGCCGGTGCGCGCCAACAAGCGCCGCCTGTCACGCGCCCGCAAGTAGCCTAGCGACTAGCGCTTGCGCACGAACTCGGCGCGCAGCACCAGGCCCTTGATGCCCGGATGCTTGCAGTCGATTTCCTGCGCATCGCCGGTCAGCCGGATCGACTTGATCAGCGTGCCCTGCTTCAGCGTCTGGCCCGCGCCCTTGACCTCGAGATCCTTGATCAGCGTAACCTGATCGCCATCGGCCAGCACATTGCCGACCGCATCGCGGACCTCGACCGTGTTGGCCGCAGCCTGCTTGGCTGCCAGTTCGGAAGCCGGCATCCATTCGCCGCTTTCCTCGTCGTACACGTAGTCTTCGTCTTCGCCGCTCATGCGTAAATGCTCCCGTTCGCGTGGCTGTGCCCTTGGCAGGAGCAGACTTTGCTGGAAAGAGGCAATCCCTGATCGTCCAGAGGAAATCGTCATGCACTCCGTCACCGCGAAGCTCCTTCCCTCGGCCTTGTCGCTCCTGTTGCTGGCTGCCTGTTCGGGCGAAAACGGCATGGTGCCGGGCGATGCCGAGGACACGCGCCCCTTCTCGGAGATCGGCGCTGACGAGGAAATGCGCTTCAGTGGAACAGAGCCGTTCTGGGGTGGCTCAGTGGTCGGCGAGAGCCTCACCTACACCACGCCCGAGAATATCGACGGCACCACGATAACGGTCAGCCGCTTCGCCGGGCGGGGCGGCGTGACGTGGTCGGGCATGCTCGAAAGCCAGAGCTTCGACCTGATGATCACGCCGGGCCGGTGTTCCGATGGCATGAGCGACCGGACCTATCCGTTCGTGGCCACCTTGCAGTTCGGCAGGCGGCAGCTTGAAGGTTGCGCCTGGCGCGCCAGCCACCCGCCAGCCGATCCGGCCTGAAAGCCCGCCTAGAACAGGCCCGGAACCTCGCGTTCGGCGGTGTTGCGCGGCTGTTCGGGCCTGAGCAGGCCGCGCTTGCCAAGGCTTGTGCGCTGCGTAGAGGCGATGGCGTCATCCGCGCCGTTGGCAAACGGCGCACACGAGCGCCCGGCAAGGAAATCGAGCGCGCGGGAGGTCATGTTCTCGCGTGGATCGCCCAGCTGGAAGGATAGGTCGTCGTCGGCGAGGCAGGTGTTGGGCACCGTGTCGCCGAGCCCGTTGAAATAATCGCCGTTCCCGTCGGCATTTTCGAGTTTGAAGGTGAGCAGACGCAGGCGATCGTCGCACTCCTCAAGATCAAACGCATATTGGCCAACCGGCTTGCCGTAGGTGTTGGAGCCGACCAGCGTCATGTTGTCGCCGAGGTAGGGTTGCAGGCCGTTGATGACCAGTTCGCTGGCAGAAGCGGTTGCCTCGGTGCCGATGAAGGCGACCTTAGTCGGTGCGACCGATTGCGGCCTGCTCGCGAACCGATAGGTTTCATCTTCAGCTGACTTAGAGGGGCGAAGCGCGAGCTTGTAGTAAACGTCGCCCACGTGATCGCGCGCGAGCAGGTCGCCCAGCACGTTGGTCACCGACAGCGCGCCGCCACCGTTGTAGCGCAGGTCGATGATGAACTCGGTAATGCCCTGGGCGCGGAAGTCGGCAAAGGCGTCGCGCATGTCGGCGATGGCCGGCTCGATAAAGGTGCGCAGGTTGAAATAGCCGACCTTCTTGCCGTTATCGTCGATCACCCTGGCACCATACCGGTCCGACACCGGGTCGAGCGCGTAGTCGGTCTTGGCAAGGGCAACTTCGCGCTCGACGCCAGACTGATCGCGCACCTGCAACACCCGCGTCACGCCCGGATCGTTCGGGCCCAGCGCGAGGTAGACAGCATAGTCGGGATAGACCGAGTTGCTCGCCATGATCTGGGGAATGGTCTGGAGGTCCGAAGACGATGTGCCGATGGCCAGAATTTCGGTACCGCGATCAAGATTGGCGCCCAGTGCCGGCGCGCCCTCGAACGCCTCTGCGACCCACACCCGCCGCGCGGCCGTATCGTAGGACAGGCGAAAGCCGAACCCCGCGCTCGAGCCCGAGGAGTAGTAGGCGTTCTCCTCGACGATCGAGGTCAGGTAGGTGAAATAGCGATCCTTGTTCTGCGCACGCGCCGGAGCCACGCGGGCGTCGATATAGGCCTCAAGGTTCGAATAGGAGGCAATCGATACGTCGGCGAGCAGGTCGGGAAAGACATACCACTCGTCCATCACCTCATCGACAAAGGCCGCCCGGTTGGCGAGCGAACACGGCGCGCTGCTCGGGCTCGGCGTGGGCGTGCTTGCTGTCGGCGGGGGCGCGGACGGACTGTTCGAGCCAGAACTGCCGCCACCGCAGGAGGCAAGCAGGGCGAGGCTCGCGAGAGAGGCAGCGAGGGGTGAAGCGCGCATGGGTTGGCTTTGGCTCCCGGCAGGGGGCGACCAGCCCCTATAGGGAAAACTACTAAGTTACGGGCATGGCCGTTGCAAGCACAAGCGTAGCATCGGCAGCGGATCGATCCCGTGTCTCGCACGTATGTTTCTGCAAGGCGGAGAACCTTGGGGGCGATCCTTGCGCTTTTGGGGCCAAATCGCCACAGGGAGCCCATATCCGCCCAAGCAGTTAAGCCCTCGCGGCGAAAGGACCATCTATGGCAGGAAACACCCGCACACAGCTGGCACTGGCGAAGCTGGCCAAACCCGATATCCTTGGCAAGGGCGGCTTCCGCCTTGCCTCGGCCGCGTTCAAGCAAGGCGAGGAGCTGGACCCTTGCTTCACCGCCGATGAGGAAGATGCCGTCGCCCCGCCGCTCGACTGGAGCGCACCGCCTGCCGATGCCGCCGAACTGGTGCTGATCGTGGAAGACCCCGATGCAGCCGGTGACGAGCCGTTCTGCCATTGGCTGGTCTGGGGATTGGCGCCGCAGCAAGGCCAGTTGCTCGAGGGCGAGGTTCCGCCGCGTGTGGGCAAGAACTCGTTTGGCAATTCCGAATGGGCGCTGCCCGCTCCGCCGCACGGAGACGAGGCGCACGAATTCATCTTTCAGCTGTTCGCGCTCGACGTGCCGGTGGCGCTGATGCCCGGCGCAGGCCGCGCGGAATTGCTTGCTGCGATGGACGGTCACGTGATTGCCGCCGCGATGCTCTCGGCGAATTACACCCGCGCCGAGGACGATGGCGAGGAAGGCGATTGGGACGATGTCGACATCGATTCGATCGACTTCGACGGCAATTGATTGGCTGTGCAAGTGGGTAACCTGTGAAAAACCGGTGGATTACGCATTCAGGCATAGCGACGTGCGGCTCCACGCCGCGCTAAGCGAATAGTTCCGATTCGAACGGTAAAGGACGTTAGTTAGATTATGGCTGCCAAAAACAACGCGCTGAGCAAGCCGGTTACCCTGTCGCCGGCGCTTGAAGACGTGATCGGCAAAGGCCCGATGACGCGGGCGCAGGTCACCTCCAAGGTGTGGGAATACATCAAGGCCAACAGCCTGCAGGATGCCAAGGACAAGCGTCAGATCAATCCCGACGCCAAGCTCGGCGCCGTGATCGGCAACGATCAGATCTCGATGTTCAAGATGACCGCCGCGGTCTCCAAGCACCTGAGCTAAGCGCTTTCCCGCTTGCGGGACAGCATGAAAACGGGCGCGAAGCACGGTGCTTCGCGCCCGTTTTCGCATCCGTTGCTCAGTTCGCCAGCTTCAAGGTGATGACCCCGGCCACGATCAGCGTCACCCCGACGTAGCGCATCAGCGAGCCGGGATCGCCATAGACCAGCACGCCGACCGCAAAGGTCCCTGCGGCGCCTATTCCCGTCCAGACCGCATAGGCCGTTCCCAAGGGGATTTGCCGTTGGGCGAACCACAGCAAGGTGCCGCTTATGGCGAGGCACGCCAGCGCCATGGCAATGCCGGCAACTCGCGTTGCGGGGGACTGGGCCATCTTCAGGCCCACGGGCCAGCCAATTTCGAAAAACCCTGCACAGACAAGGGCAAACCACGCCATAGCGTCTCCTTTCGGTGTCCAATGCCGGGCCGTCCCGGTCTTGATCTACCCAAGGGGGCGGGAACGTGGTCGCCGCAAGATCGAGGTATAGCTTGGCGCGCGAGGCGCAAGGGCCTGCATAAATTTCGTATATCTGAAAAATTCAGCCGGTGGGACAAAGGGCTGTCCCGTCGGCTTTGGCTATGCCATGATCGCATCGATGTGAGCAGGCCCGAACCTGCCCCAATGGAGAGAATACATGGCCCAGATCGTCGGCGGCGTCGCCACTTCGCACACCCCCACCATTGCCTTCGCCAAGGACGGCGGCAAGCAGGACGATCCCGTCTGGAAGCCGATCTTCGAAGGCTATGAGCCGGTGCAGGCGTGGTTCCGCGAGAAGCAGCCCGACGTGCTGGTCTATATCTACAACGACCACATGACCTCGTTCTTCGACCACTACAGCCACTTCGCGCTGGGCGTGGGCGAAGAGTTCAAGGCGGCTGACGAAGGCGGCGGCCCGCGCGATATTCCCGCGATCAAGGGCGATCCCAAGTTCGCCGAGCATGTCGCCCGGGTGATGGTGGCCAACGAGTTCGACCTCTCCTACTTCCAAGGCAAGGGCCTCGACCATGGCGCGTTCTCGCCGCTATCGGTGATGGTCGATCATGACAAGGAACACGGCTGGGCGACGAAGATCCTGCCCGTCGTCTGCGGCGTGCTGACCGTGCCGCTGCCCTCGGCGCGGCGGTTCTACAAGTTCGGCAAGTCGCTCAGGCAGGCGATCCTGTCCTACCCCGAGGATATCAAGGTCGCCATCGCGGGCACCGGCGGCCTCTCGCATCAGGTCCACGGCGAGGCTTGCGGCTTCAACAATCCCGACTGGGACATGGAGTTCATGGAGCGGCTGGAGAAAGACCCCGAGGGCCTGCTCGACATGACCGTGGCGGAGCTGGCCAAGCTGGGCGGCTGGGAAGGGGCCGAGGTGGTGATGTGGCTGATGATGCGCGGCGCGCTCTCGGCTGACGTGGAATGCACGCACAAGACCTATTTCCTGCCTTCGATGTGCCCGATCGCGACCATGATCCTGGAGGAGCGTACGGTCGATGCGCCGCTCGAGGCCCCCGAAGTGACCCGCGTGCGGGCGGATCACGACTATGTTGGGGCTGAGGAGATGGAGGGCACCTATCCCTTCACCATCGCGCGCAGCGTGAAGGGCTTTCGCCTCAACCGCTTCCTGCACTCGCTGACCGAGCCTGCCATGCGCAAACTGTTCCGCGAGGACGAGGAAGCGGCCTACGAAAAGGGCGGGCTGACCGAGGAAGAAAAGGCGCTGGTCCGCAATCGCGACTGGATCGGGATGATCCACTATGGCGTGATCTTCTTCATGCTCGAAAAGCTCGGCGCGGTGACCGGCATCGGCAACATCGACATCTATGCCAGCATGAAGGGCCTCTCGGTGCCCGAGTTCCAGAAGACCCGCAATGCGGCGATCAACTATGGCGTGGCGGGGAAAGAGGACTAGGTTTGTGCGGGGTTAGTGGGGGCGACTGACGACCGCGATTGTTGAAGTTTGAGACAGTGACGATCTCAATTTCAAACAGATCGTCTAGTCCTGACTTGGCTCGCTCTCGTCAGTCGCCTCTTCGGCAAATTGGCGGGCAATCTCGGCATCCTCTTTGCTCAGCGCAGCGGGGTGCCTTGCTTCGCGTTCTTCGGCTTGCACAGCTTCCAGCCCCCATGCTTCAGCGGCCCTTGCGGCGATAGCGCGTCGATTGGGCAACGGGTCATTGAGGGACCGTTCCAGTTGACGAGCCTGTTCAGCGCGGCAATTCGCTGCACTAAGGTGCACAGACTGTTACTTCTCGCGCCCTGATTTCATGTGCTCGAGGCCGCGAACCACCCCTGCTTTAAGCGTTGGGTTTGAGGCGTTGGTTTTTACCTTTTCAGCCTTAGGCTTGCGAATTTCGCGGTTCGATTTCTTCTGTGATTTTGCCATCGGATGTTCCTCTCAACGGGTTGTTTTGGGCGGCTGCAATTAAGGTTCAGGCGGCGATCAATTCGCGATCATTCGATGGCGAAGGCAGGGGCGCCCCAGGTGTCTTTCCCGGAGCGCGGTATTGGTCAGCCGCCGAAGATGTCATGTGCTTTTCGAGCAACGAGAGGATTTCCGTCTCGTATTCGGCATCGAATTTGCGCGCGAAGAGATCGGTGCTGCGCTGCAATTCTTCGAAATCACTCTCGTCATAATTGCGCGGCCGCAGCTTGATGTCGCCATCGGGCACCCAATCGATCATTCGCAGATCATCGTTCATCACAATCCCGTGATCGATGCTGTTCATCATCACGGTCTGGAAGAACGCCTCGTCTGCAATAAAGCTGTTGCGGTAGAACGCCTTGAAACGATCTGCTCGCCGATCATGGCAGACATATTCGCAGAAACCGCGGGTTACCGCTTTCCACTGGGTGCCGATAAATGGCGTGTCGCCACGCATATACGGGCGCGCCACACCCGTCGCCGTCATCTTCCCCTGTTCCTCAGTGAACATGTGGCTGATGCGGTTCATCGTGTCGGGACGCTCTTTTGCCTGATTGAGCGCACGGATGAACTGCTTGCCGGGATTGGCGGCGAAAAACTCACGGATGTAGTTTTGGCTCTTGAGCGGGAAATCCTGCCCGGAAAGGTTGATGTAGTGGCTCCACCGGCCGTCCATCTCGAGCAGACGGGTCATCCCTCTAAGCTCTGCTTCGACGAGACTGTAGCCGCCCCACAGGGCATCCCGCGATTCGAGCAGTTCGACCCCCTGATAGGGTTCGAGGAAGGCCGAAATCTCTCGTTCGAGTTCCTCGCCAGAGCTCTTGTCGACATGGACGACATACTGATTGCCCGGAAGATAAATCGCCTTGAACAAGCGTTTGAACTGTGCCGGATAGCGATGAACGAGAAGGAAATAGGCGATCATGGGGCAGCCCCTTCGGATCGCCCGTGTCTGGCTGTCGAAACCCCGGACACAGCGATTGCGTTTCCTGTCTCAGGAAAGCCAATCAAATGAATTTCTGATTGTGGAGAGACACCGCCAGACAGGACTGCGACTACTGAACCGCAGTGGCGTTATCAGTAGATGGCGCTGCTATTCGCGGGTTACAAGGCTTGGCCCATGCAACAACATTTGCGCATCCGCACCCCCTGCCGCAATCGCTTGGTCGTTTAGTAACCCAGCGAAGGCGGCGGATAGGGTGCGATCCACTTGCGGCCCGTCACACCCCCGGTGATAAGCCGCTATGTCTTGCGATCAGCCAGCCGTTGCCGTCGACGCCCTGCACCTGAGCGACCTGCCAGCCGCACTCGAGATTCAGGCCGAGGCCTACCCGGAGTTCCTGCGCGAAGGCGAGAGCGCCTTTCGCAGCCGGATCACGCTGACACGCTCCTATTGTCTCGCCGCCAGATGCGACGGGCAATTGCTCGGCTACCTGCTTGCCCACGGCTGGCGGCGCGCGTCACCGCCCCCAATCGGAGCGATCCTTGATGACTCGGTGCCCAGCGAAGTGCTGTTCCTGCACGATCTGTCCGTAGCGCGCGCCGGGCGCGGGCTCGCTATCGGCCGCAAACTCATCGAACACGCCTTCGCGCTGGCGGCGAAGGACGGGCTGCACCGGGCGGAGCTGATCGCGGTCAAAGGCGCGGCGGCCTATTGGAGCAAGCTCGGCTTTGTCGCGGAACCGGTTTCGCGCGAACTGCAAGAGAAGGTCAGCATCTATGGAAATAGCGCTTGCTGGATGGCGCGTGCGCTTGGCAAGATAGACCGGGAGGACGGTGACTGAAGATCGCCGTCATCTCCGGGAAGAGGGGGAAGGGCAATGGCTGAAGACATGGCGGCACCGCGCCCGGTGCCAGTGGTTTGCGAAAGGCTCGAATGGGCCGATCTGCGCACGGCGCTCGCCGCAGGGTGGCGCGACTTTCTGGCTTGCCCGCAATTCGGGCTGTTCTTTGCCATAATCTACGTGATCGCTGGCAACCTGATGTCGCAGGCGTTGGTGACCGGCGGCGGGGGCAGCTGGATCTTTGCCGCCGCGGCGGGCTTTCCCTTGCTTGCCCCGTTCACCGCGGTGGGGCTGTACGAGGCGAGCCGCCAGCGCGAACGGGGCGAGCAGGCAAGCTGGCCGCAGGTGCTCGGCGCCTTGCGCGGGCAGGGCGACGATCAGCTGCTGATGATGGGCGGGTTCCTGTTCGTCGGCTTCAGCTTCTGGATGATCCTTGCCCACGGCATCTTCGCGATCTTCATGGCCGAATCGGGCATCGGCACGCACTCGCTCGCGCTGTTCACCACCCCGGCGGGGCTCGCCATGCTGGTGGTCGGCGGCGCGGTGGGGGCCGTGGTTGCCTATGTGTTCTTCGCCTTCACCGTGGCCAGCCTGCCGATGCTGGTGGACCGCGAGGTCGATTTCCTCACCGCGACCTTTGCCAGCCTGCGCCTTGTCGGGCAGCACCGGGCGGTGATGCTGGGCTGGGCGGTGATCGTGGCGGTGCTGCTGACGCTGGCGCTGCTGCCGTGGTTCCTGGGGCTGCTGGTGGCGCTGCCGGTGCTCGGCCATGCGACCTGGCATCTCTATCGGCGGGCGATTGTCTTCGCGGGCTGAGCGCGCCCCTTTCCTACAAGCCGCACGCTGTGCTTTGTGCCCGGCATGGCCCGGCAAGTCCTTCGTTCTGCAAGAGAATCCACCCGGTGCAAAGCGGGTTGGCGGTTTCCGCTCAGGACACTGTCACACCTGTCACACCTTGCGCGGCAGCCCCCGCAGATTGACCTCGCGCAAGGATCGCCGTGGGCGGGCGGGTTAGCTCTCCGATCGAACCGGCCCGCTTGCATCGGCGTGCGGGCGGCAGTGGAGAGAGCAACCATGGCGCAGATCGTCGGCGGCTTTGCCGTATCGCATACCCCCACCATCGCCTTCGCGCAGGACGCGGGCAAGCAGGACGATCCGGTGTGGAAGCCGATCTTCGAAGGCTTCGAGCCGGTCAAGCAGTGGCTGGCTGAGACGAAGCCCGATGTCATCGTCTACGTCTACAACGACCACATGACCTCGTTCTGGATGCAGCACTACTCGCACTTCGCCATCGGCATCGGCGAGGAGTATGCAGCAGCCGACGAGGGCGGCGGCCCGCGCAAGATCCCGCCGATCAAGGGCGACCCGGACTTCGCGCAGCACCTCGCCTTCGGCATGGTGGCCGACGACTTCGACCTCTCGTACTGGCAGGGCATGGGGCTGGACCACGGGGCCTTCTCGCCGCTGTCGGTGCTGCTGCCGCATTCGGACGAAGAGGGCTGGCCGTGCAAGATCGTGCCGCTCCAGTGCGGGGTGCTCGAACTGCCGATACCGAAGGCGCGGCGGTTCTGGAACTTCGGCCGCTCGCTGCGCCGGGCGATCCAGAACTACCCGGCTGACATCAAGGTGGCGATTGCGGGCACCGGCGGGCTGTCGCATCAGGTCCACGGCGAGCGCTGCGGGTTCAACAATGTCGAATGGGACCACGAGTTCATGGACCGGCTGGCCTCCGATCCCGAGGGGCTGCTCGACATTCCCGTGGGCGAGCTGGTGAAGCTGGGCGGCATGGAAGGCGCCGAGATCGTGATGTGGATGCTGATGCGCGGGTGCCTGGCGCCCAAGGTCAAGGAGCTCCACCGCAGCTTCTTCCTGCCTAGCATGACCAGCATTGCCAGCATGGTGTTCGAAGATGCCGAGCCCGATCCCTCGCCCGAAAGCGTGGAGGACTATGCGACCCGCATCTACCGCGATGTCGCCCCGGCGCTGGAGCTGGAGGGCACCTATCCGTTCACGATCACGCGCAGTGCCAGGGCATGGCGGATCAACAACTTCCTCCACTCGATCGTGAAGCCGGAGTTCCGCGCCCGCTTCATCAGTGACTTCGAGACGCTGGCCGATGAGTATGCTCTGACCGAGGAGGAGAAGACGCTCATCCGCGATCGCAACTGGATCGGCATGATCCAGTACGGCGTGATCTTCTTCAATCTGGAGAAGCTCGCCCCGGTGGTGGGGCTGGGCAATATCGACGTCTATGCCGCGATGAAGGGCATGAGCGTGGAGGAGTTCCAGAAGACCCGCAATGCCGCGATCAACTACTCGGTGGAGGCCGAACCGGCGGGATGATCGCGCACGCCTACTTGCTGCGGCGCTTGAAGGGCCAGTCGATCACCTTGGCGGTCCACAGGGCGAGCCAGATCAGCAGCGGCTGCGCGATCATGCGCGGCACATGGTAAGCGAGGCCCAGGCCGTGGTCGGGGCGGGCAAGGTCGATCAGCATGTGGTTCACGTTGGCGGGCCAGACGCACAGCGCATAGAGCGCCAGGCCAATGCCCGCCGCCTTGCGCAGCCACGGCCCGAACGGCTGCGCCAGCGCCACTGCGCCGGCCACTTCGGCAAGGCCGGTCCAGTAGATCACCTGCAGCGGGTAAGGCACCCAGCCGGGCATGATCGCGAGGAAGGTAAGCGGAGTGGTGAGATGGAAGTAGCCCGCCGCCAGATAGAGCAGCACCAGCAGCCAACGCAGGATCGTTCTCGCCATGTTGAAGACCATGCCTGCCCCTTATGCGTCTCACAAGGTCATTGTGCCTTGCAACATGGCGCGACTTGCGATGATATACGGTGAAACCATTTAGGAGATCCCATGTCCCTTTCCCGCCTGATGCTCGCCGCCTCGCTGCTCGCGCTTTCGCTCCCCGCCGCCGCGCAGACTCCGGAAGAGACGGCGGCGGCGGCGCTCGAAGCCGCGCCAGTGTGGGATGGGCACAACGACGTGCCTGAGCAGCTGCGCGGTCGCTATCACGATGTGCTCGCCGACTTCGACTTCACCGACACCAGCAATGCCCCCAGCAACGGCTGGAGCGAAGGGGGCATGCACACCGACCTGCCGCGCCTGCGCCAAGGCCATGTCGGCGCGCAGTTCTGGTCGGTCTATGTCTCGGCCGGGCTTGAGGACAATGCCGCCACGGTCGAGGTGCTCGAGCAGATTGACGTGACCAAGCGGCTGATCGCGCGCAACTCCGATGACATGGCGCTCGCCACCAGTGCGGACGAGGTCGAGGCGGCGATGGCGCAGGGCAAGATCGCCTCCTTGATGGGCATGGAAGGCGGCTATGCCATTTCCGACAGTCTGGGCGTGCTGCGCCAGTTCTATGCGCTCGGCGCGCGCTACATGACGCTGACTCACTCGGCGCAGATGAGCTGGGCCGACAGCGCCACTGCCGCCCCGCAGCACGACGGGCTGACCGACTTCGGGGTGAAGGTGGTCGAGGAGATGAACCGGCTCGGCATGCTGGTCGACCTGTCGCATACCAGCGAGGCGACCATGAACGACGCGCTCGACGTGGCGAAGGCGCCGGTGATCTTCAGCCATTCGGGTGCGCGCGCGGTCAACGGCCATGCGCGCAACGTGCCCGATGCGGTGCTGGCGCGGCTGAAGGATAACGGCGGGATCGTGATGGTGGTGGCGCTGCCCAACTACATCAGCGAAGAGCTGCGCGTGTACGATGCGGCCCATGCTGCTGAGCAGGCCCGGTTGGAGAGCCTGTGGCGCGGCCAGCCCGACGCGGTGGCCGCAGGCATGGCACAGTGGGAAAGCGAAAATCCGGCTCCCAAGGCGACCGTCTCCGACATGGCCGACCATATCGACCACATTCGCGATGTGGCCGGGATCGACCACATCGGGCTTGGCGGCGACTATGATGGAATGGCAACCGGCCCGGTCGGCATGGAAGATGTCGCGGGCTATCCCGCGCTGTTCGTGGAACTGGCGCGGCGGGGGTATTCGCAGGAAGACCTCGAAAAAATCGCCAGCCGCAACATGATGCGGGTGCTGCGCGCAGCCGAAGCCTATGCCGCCAGCGTGGCAGACATGCCGCCGATCGAAACGCCGGTCGATTAATCGTCGGCGTGTTCGGGCAGATCGTCGCGGCTGGTTGAGGCCATATCGTCCAGCTCGCTCTCGCTCATGGTGTCGTACATCTCGCGCGACGCACCCTGAAGGTCGCCCGGGTCCATATCGCCGCGCTTGGCGGAAAGCGCGGCACCGGCGGCTTTCTGCTGGGCCTTTGACTTGGCTTTCATCGGCTTAGCTGAGCGCCGGAATAATCCAGACCACCGACATAGCGATCACCGCGAGGACAAGGCTGATACCCAGTACCCAGCGCACGACATTGGTCGAAGAGCCGCCGCGCGCGTCGTCGGTCGTCATGTGAAGCTGCTGATCATCCTGTTGCATTTTGGGGCCTTTCGTTTGTGTTCTTACCAAACCTACGCGCGCAGACCCCGTCTGGTTCCGGTTCAGCCCGGATCGATGCGTCCCAGCATGCGGAAGAAGAAGGCGGTCGACCAGCCCAGCATGATCACGCCAATGATGCTCTCGAAGGCGCCGACCATGCGCCAGTCGAGCAGCACATGGGCATCGGAATAGCCCACCGTCGAATAGGAAATCGACGAGAAGTAGAGCGCCGCTTCCAGCGTATTGCTGGCTCCGGCGATCAGATAGGCGACGGCGAACAGCCAGATTTCTATCCCGTGCAGCGCGACCAACGCCAGCACGATCGCCAGCGTGAAGGCCACCCCGTGCAGCGACAAGGGATCGATATTCTCGATCCGCTCGCGCGAGCGCTCGGTACGCAGCAGCCGATTGAGGCTGAACAAGCCGAAGCCATGGATCACGATGGTGGCGACGACCAGCACCGTCGACACTGCAAATTCAATCCATAGCCCCGCGGTCATCAGCCCTCCTCAGGTGCGCCTAGTCGCGCAGCAGGTCGTTAATCCCCGTCTTCGAGCGGGTCTGCGCATCGACCGTCTTCACGATCACGGCGCAGTAAAGGCTGGGGCCGGGGGTGCCATCGGGTAGCGGCTTGCCGGGCATGGTGCCGGGAACGACCACCGCGTAGGGCGGCACTTCGCCCATGTGCACTTCGCCGGTCGCGCGGTCGACGATCTTGGTCGAGGCGCCGAGATAGACGCCCATCGACAGCACCGCGCCTTCGCCCACGCGCACGCCTTCGGCCACTTCCGAGCGCGCGCCGATGAAGGCGCCGTCACCGATGATCACCGGGCCGGCCTGCAGCGGTTCGAGCACGCCGCCGATCCCGGCGCCGCCCGAAATGTGGACGTTCTTGCCGATCTGCGCGCAAGAGCCAACCGTCGCCCAGGTGTCGACCATGGTGCCTTCATCGACGAACGCGCCGATGTTCACGAAGCTCGGCATCAGCACCACGTTCTTGCCGATGAAGCTGCCGCGGCGCACCACTGCACCGGGCACTACGCGGAAGCCGGCATCGGCGAACATGTTGTCGCCCCAACCGGCGAACTTGCTCGGCACCTTGTCGAAGGCGGGGGCACCGCCGCCCGCACCGTGTTCGATCACGACGTTGTCGCGCAGGCGGAACGAGAGCAGCACAGCCTTTTTCAGCCACTGGTTGACCTGCCAGCCGCCATTGCCATCAGGCTCGGCAACGCGGGCTTCGCCGCTGTCGAGCAATTGGAGCGCCTCGTTCACGACCCCGGCAACCTCGCGGCTGGCGACGGTGACATTGGCGCGGTCTTCGAAGGCGGCTTCGATGGCGGACTGGAGTTCGGCGGTCATGCAGGGAATTCCTCGTGTCTGTTTGACAGTGCGGCTAGCGCCTGACTCCGGGGGAGACAAGTCAGCGCATCAATTCGCGCGCAAACTCGATCAGGCCGCGCTGGCGTTCGCGCTTCAGGCGTTCGGCGCGTAGGATGGCGCGAACTTCCTCGAAGCAGGCGTCGACTTCCTCGTTCACCAGCACGTAGTCATAAGCGTCCCAATGGCTGATTTCCGCCTTCGCGCGGTCCATCCGGCCGCGGATTACCTCGTCGCTGTCGGTCCCGCGTGAGCGCAGGCGGTGTTCGAGTTCGGCAATGCTCGGCGGCAGCAGGAACACCGAGACCACGTCGGGCCCGGCAGCCTGCGACAACTGTTGCGCGCCCTGCCAGTCGATATCGAACAGGTAGTCCTGTCCGGCGGCGAGCCCTTCGGCAATATGCGCGCGCGGCGTGCCGTAGCAGTTGCCGAAAACTTCGGCCCATTCGAGGAAGCCGCCAGCCTCGACCATGCGGTCGAACTCGGGGCGCTGGGTAAAGAAATAGTCCTGCCCCTCGGTCTCGCCGGGGCGCATTGGCCGGGTAGTGACCGACACTGACATGGCGAGGCTCTGCTCGGCGGCAAGCAGCTTGCGCGCGATCGTGGTCTTGCCTGCGCCCGAGGGCGAGGAGAGGATGAACATCAGGCCGCGGCGCGGCAGGGTTTCGGATTCGGCCATAGCCGCTTCTGGCGCATGGTTGCCCGGGCGATCAACCCCGGATCATGGGCAGGTCAGCTCTATTTGTCTGCTCGTCCACGGATCAAGGCAGTGGCGACCATGCCAGCGCCCACCAGCATGGCGCCGGGCACCGATCTCATGGCAATATATTTTGCGCCAAGCAGGCCAACACGGCGCGCCGGGCTGGTCTTGAGCAGCTTGCGGTCTTTCTCGGTCTGCACAAACTTGCCCTTCTCGAGCATTTGCACGACCACGTTTCGCAACAGCGAAGAGATAACGACAATCAGGATTTCGGCGATGACCGGGTGGGAAAGCGGCTTGCCATCTTCGGCTTGGGCGGATTGCTTGGCTTTGGATTTGCGGGTCATATGCACAGCCTAACGCATAATTGGCGCAAATGGTTCTATTTCTTGCGCCCGAAATCCACGGTGACGACGTTCGATCCGTCTTCGCTCTTGGCGACCGGTTCGCCCGCGTCAGTTGCGTCGTCGGTGTCTTGATCGTCGGCCGAGACTTGCTCGAAATCGTCAATGGCGGCCTGGAACTGCAAGCCGAAATCCACCGCCGGATCGACGAAGGCCGTGATTGCCGAGAAGGGAATCACCAGCTTCGAGGGGATCTGGTTGAAGCTGAGGCCAACCGAAAAGCCCGTTTCGCCGACCGACAGGTCCCAGAACTTGTTCTGGAGCACGATGGTCATCTCGTCGGGGAACCGTTCGCGCAGCGCCGAGGGAATATCGACCCCGCTCGCCGCAGTCTTGAAGGTAATGTAGAAGTGGTGGCCACCGGGCAGTTCGCCGCCGGATTCCTCCACCGATCCAAGAACCCGGCCAACTACGGCGCGCAGGGCTTCTTGCACGATTTCGTCGTACGGGATCAGGCTATCGGGCGCTTCGTCGCTCATGGTGGCTAGGTGACTATGGCCGCGCCCAAGGTCAAGCGCCAAAGCGTGCGTGACTGTGGGATATCTTGCGCCTGTGGCCCAGCAGCTTATAGGCGAGCCCATGCGAACAGGCCGGATAGAGCGAACCACGAAGGAAACCGCCATTGCCGTTGAGGTATGTCTCGACGGCACGGGAACCTACGACATTTCCACCGGGATCGGCTTTCTCGATCACATGGTTGAGCAATTCTCGCGTCACTCCTTGATCGACGTGACGCTGAAGGTGGATGGCGATCTCCACGTCGACCAGCACCACACCACCGAAGATAGCGCCATCGCGCTCGGGCAGGCACTGGCGGAGGCGCTGGGCGACAAGGCCGGGATCGGCCGTTATGGCGAGGCGCACTCGCCGATGGACGAGACGCTGGCGCGTGTGGTGGTCGATATCTCGGGACGGCCGTGGCTCGAATGGAAGGCTCGCTTCACGCAGGAAAAGCTGGGCGAGTGGGACACCGAGCTGATCGAGCACTGGTTCCAGTCGGTGGCGCAGGCAGCCGGGCTGACGCTGCACTGCCAGGTGCTTTACGGCACCAACAATCACCACATCTGCGAGGCGCTGTACAAGGGTTTTGCCCGGGCGATGCGGCAGGCGGTCGAGCTGGACGCGCGCAAGGGCGGCGCGATCCCGAGCACGAAGGGGCAGCTTGGTGGGTAACAGGGTCGCGCTTATCGACTATGGCGCGGGCAACCTGCACTCGGTCCACAACGCGCTGACCGCCGCCGGAAGCGAGTTCATCACCGTGACCGACGATCCCGAATTCGTGCGCGGCGCGCAGCGGATCGTGCTGCCCGGTGTCGGCGCGTTCAAGGCCTGCCGCGACGGGCTGTTCGGCATTCCCGGCATGGTCGAGGCGCTCACCGAGCAGGTGATCGACAAGGGCGTGCCCTTTCTCGGCATTTGTGTGGGTATGCAGCTGCTGGCCGACCGCGGCCTCGAATTCGGGGAGACGCCGGGGCTGGGCTGGATCGCGGGCGAGGTGCAGAAGATCGAGCGCACCGATCCCGCCGTGCGCGTACCGCACATGGGCTGGAACGACGTGGCGCTCACCCCGCACCACGGCGACCATGACCTGCTGGAGCCCGGCGAGGCCTATTTCCTTCATTCCTATCACTTCGCGCCCGAGAACGGCCACGATGTCGCCGCCATGACCGATCACGGCGGCGGACTGGTGGCGGCCGTTGCGCGCGACAATATCATCGGCGTGCAGTTCCACCCGGAAAAGAGCCAGCGCTATGGCCTCGACCTGCTCGCCCGTTTTCTGGACTGGAAGCCATGATCGTTTTTCCCGCCATTGATCTTAAGGCCGGACAGGTGGTGCGCCTTGCCGAAGGCGATATGGACCGTGCCACCATCTACGGCGACAACCCTGCCGCGCAGGCCACGATCTTCGCCGAGGCGGGGGCCGGGTTCCTGCATGTGGTCGATCTTGACGGGTCGTTCGCGGGCCGGGCGGAGAACCGCGAGGCAGTTGAGGCGATTGTCGAGGTGTTCCCCGGCCATGTGCAGCTTGGCGGCGGCATCCGCGATGCCAAGGCGGTGGAAGGCTGGTTCAACCTTGGTGTTTCGCGTGTCGTGATGGGCTCGGCGGCTTTGAAAGATCCCGAGTTCGTCAAGCAGATGGCGAAGGAATGGGAGAACGGCATCGTCGTTGCTGTCGACGCGCGCGACGGCATGGTCGCGACCGAGGGCTGGGCCGAAGTGTCCGACGTGCCGGTGCGCGATCTCGCCCGCCGGTTCGAGGATGCGGGCGTTGCCTCGCTGCTGTTCACCGACATTGGCCGCGATGGTCTGCTCAAGGGCTGCAATATCGATGCGACCGTTGAGCTGGCGCGCAGCGTCGATATTCCGGTGATCGCTTCGGGCGGCGTGAAGGGGCTCGATGATATTCGCATGCTGGCGGTGCACGCCGAGGACGGGATCGAGGGCGTGATTACCGGGCGGGCTCTCTATGAGGGCAAGCTCGATCTGGCGGCGGCGATCCAGATGGCGGAGCGGGCGTGACTACGCTCGGCATGATTGCTGCCGGGCTGGCCTTTGCCTGCATCGGCGTCCTGGTTCACGACCTGTGGTATCGGCACACCGCTTTTGCCCAGTTCGCCGCGGGCCGCCGCGCCAATCCGCGCTTGTTCAGGCTTGGTATCGCAGCCTGGAGCGCGTGCCTGCTCGGCTCCACTCTCGTCGCGCTGGAAGACCTCGGCCTGCATACGCCTGAGAACACCAGTCCTCGCACGATTATCATCAGGGCCTCTCAACCATGACCGTCCGTATCCGCGTCATTCCTTGCCTCGACGTTGCCGATGGCCGCGTGGTCAAGGGCGTCAACTTCGTCGACCTCAAGGACGCTGGCGACCCGGTCGAACAGGCGCAGGCCTATTCCGAGGCCGGGGCCGATGAGCTGTGCTTCCTCGACATTTCCGCCAGCCACGAAGGCCGCGGAACGCTGCTCGATATCGTTAAGCGCACGGCCGAAGTCTGCTTCATGCCGCTGACCGTCGGCGGCGGGGTCCGCACGGTCGAGGATGCGCGCGCGCTGCTGCTGGCGGGCGCAGACAAGGTCGCGGTCAACTCCGCCGCCGTCTCGCGCCCCGAAGTGGTCGCCGATATTGCCGAGAAGATGGGCAGCCAGTGCATCGTCGCCTCGGTCGATGCGCGCTGGAACGAGGATCATTACGAGATCTACACCCATGGCGGCCGCCGCCCGACCGGGATCAACGCGATCGAACACGCGGTAAAGCTCGCCAATCTCGGCGCGGGCGAGCTGCTCGTCACCAGCATGGACGGCGACGGCACTCAGAAAGGCTACGACCTCAAGCTGACCCGTGCCATCGCCGATGCCGTTTCAGTGCCGGTGGTTGCCTCGGGCGGGGTGGGCAATCTCCAGCACCTCGTGGAGGGTGTGACCGAGGGCGGAGCCAGCGCAGTGCTGGCGGCCAGCATCTTCCATTTCGGCACCCATTCGATCGCCGAGGCCCATGCGGCCCTGCGCGCTGCGGGCCTTCCTGCCCGAGGGTGACGGTCCCGAATCGGGACGAGCCATTCATAATGGTTGAAAATCGGTTAAAATTGGTGCTTTGGCGCGCTCATGACTGCCCGCGTCCTTGCCTCTGCCATGATTCTGCTTGCCATTCCGGTCGCTGCCCACGCAGCTGGCGCGGTTCCGGTGGAAGAGGCATCGACCACACTGCTGTTCGCGATTGGCGCGACGGGCGTGCTGATCGGCCGTCACGCAGCCACGCGCCGACGCCCCTAGCACCACGACCGACCGCCCTGCGAACTGACCAGCTCGCCGCATGTGCTGCTTGACGGCGCGGCTACGGGTCGCGCATGGCACTCGGCCATGGATACGCTGACCCGCCTCGAACAGACCATCGCCGCCCGCCGCGCCGCTTCGCCCGACGAAAGCTATGTCGCCAAGCTCCATACCAAGGGGCTGGAGAAGATCGCGCAGAAGGTTGGCGAAGAGGGGGTGGAGACTGTCATAGCCGCGCTCGCGGGTGATCGGCAGGAGCTGATCGGCGAGGCGGCAGATCTGCTCTTCCACCTGCTGGTGTTGCTGGGGGCAAAGGATGTCGCGCTCGAAGATGTGCTGGCCGAGCTTGACCGGCGCGAGGGTGTGAGCGGCCTCGCCGAGAAGGCAGCGAGGAGCGAATAATGACGATCGACGCCACCCAGCCATATGACGACACCAACATCTTCGCGAAGATCCTGCGCGGAGAGATCCCGAACAAGACGGTCTATGAGGACGAGTACGCACTTGCCTTTCACGACATTGCTCCGCAGGCACCGGTGCATATTCTCGTGATCCCGAAGGGCGCCTATGTCAGCTGGGACGATTTCTCCGCCCGCGCCAGCGAGGCCGAGATCGCCGGATTTGTCCGCGCCGTGGGCCATATCGCGCGCGAGCAGGGCCTGGTGGAACCGGGCTATCGCCTGCTGGCCAATGTTGGCGACCACGGCGGGCAGGAAGTGCCACACCTGCATGTGCACCTGTTCGGCGGCCAGCCGCTCGGCCCGATGCTGGCGCGCTAAGCCGCGGATGGCACAGCTGCCCCTGCCAGCCAGTGGCCGCATTGTTGGCCCTTGCCATTACTATGCCTTGCGCGTGTTCTACGAGGACACCGACCTCTCGGGCATCGTCTATCACGCGAACTATCTGAAGTTCTGCGAGCGGGCGCGGTCCGACATTCTGCAACTGCTCGAAATTGACCAGCGTGCCGCGCAGGAGGCGGGCGAGGGGGCCTATGCCGTGGCCGATGCCCAAATCGTCTGGAAGCGGCCGGCCAGGCTGGGCGACGGGCTCTTGGTGGAAACGCGCGCAACCAGCTTGCGTGCGGCCAGCGTCCGCATGTATCAGCGCATTCTGCGTCCGGCGGCTGATGCGCCGACGACGCTGGAGAGTGCCGAAGTTCTGGCCGAGGTGGATCTTCGCATCGGCTTTGTTTCCCCCGATGGTCGTCCGCGCCGCCAGCCCGACGATTGGCGCGCGAAATTTGCCCGATTTGCCGAGGGCGATGAGTTTTGAGGAAGAGCTTGTAAATGACCGTGCTTTCGCTGCTTGCCGCCACCAGCATCTCCGCGCCGACCCGGCTCGATCCGATGCAGCTGTTCCTCGATGCCGATATTGTGGTGCAGGCGGTTATCATCGGGCTGTTGCTGGCCTCGATCTGGGTCTGGGCGATCATCATCGGTTTCTCGCTGCGGTTGGTGGGGCTCAAGCGGAAGTCGGCCCAGTTCGAGGATGATTTCTGGAACAACGGCAATCTCGATGCGCTGCTCGATGCGCGGCGGCGCAAGGAAAGCCCCTCGGCGCGGGTCGCCTATGCGGGCGTTGCCGAATATCGCCGTACGCAGAAGTCGGGCCTGAGGGACCGCGAAGCCGCGCGCGAGCGGATCGCGCTGGCGATGCAGGGCCAGGTCGCTGAAGAGGCTGACGAGCTTGCCGCGCGGCTTGGCTTTCTCGCCACCACGGGTGCGGTTGCGCCGTTTGTCGGCCTGTTCGGCACAGTGTGGGGCATCATGAACAGCTTCTTCTCGATCGGGCAGCAGCAGAATTCGTCGCTCGCCGTGGTGGCACCGGGTATTTCTGAGGCGCTGTTTGCCACCGCGATTGGCCTGTTCGCAGCCATTCCGGCCGTTATCGCCTACAACCGGTTCAGCGGTAAGGTCGGCCTGTTCGAGGCCGAGCTGCAGCGCTTCGCTGACCGGGTGGCGGGCGAGATCGGCCGTGAGATGGAATCGATCTGATGGCGATGGGCGTCCTCAAGCACAGCCGCGGGCGCGGGCGTTCATCGCGCCGGGCGCCGATGGCCGAGATCAACGTCACGCCCTTCGTCGACGTGATGCTGGTGCTGCTGATCATCTTCATGGTGACGGCCCCGATGATGGCGAGCGGCGTGCCGATCGACCTGCCCGAAAGCCGCGCCGAGGCGCTAGACCAGACACCCAACCAGATCACCGTCTCGATCGACCGGGAGGGCTACGTCTACATCGACGATGCACTGGTCGAGCCGGGCACGCTGCCGGTGGCGCTGGAATCGATTTCCGGCCCGGCAGGCGCTGAACGGCCGCTGGTCACCTTGCGCGCCGACCGCGCCATCGACTGGGGCCGCGCGATTGCGGTGATGGGCGAGCTGAACCGGGCTGGCTTCACGGCTATCTCGCTTGTCAGCAACAGTTCAGCCGAAGCGCCATAGCCCTGACCGCTGATGGCCCATTCCGCCACCCTGACCCGTGAAGAATATGTCGGCCTCGGCGTGGCGGTGGTGCTGCACGTGGCGCTTGGCGCTTTCCTTGTCCTGCACGACAGCACTCCCCCAATGCGCGCGTCGCCTGAACGGATCGACGTGAGCCTTGCGACTGACGTGAGCCTTGAAGCGACTGCGCCCGATCCCAGCGCGGAACCTGCGGCGGCCTATGCGCCAACGCTTGCCGAAGTCCCCGCACCCGAACCTGCCGAGCCGGACGTTACAAGCCCGGTCGAGCGGACGGTGCAGCCGCCGGTCGAGCAACCGGCACCAAGGCCGACCGCGCGGCCCACGCAGGCCCCGCAGCCGCGCCCGACCGCGCGGCCCAGCGCACGTCCGACCCAGAGACCCACTTCGCAGCCGACCTCGCGGCCCACGCCTCGCGCAACCTCCACGCCGGCGCCGACGCCAAGCACCCGGCCGACCTCAGGCGGCAGCCGCATCGGTGCGGATTTCCTTGAGGGAACGAGCGATGCCGAAGGGACCAGTGGCAGCCCGGCTGCCGTAGTTGGCCCGGCCCAGCAAGCATCGATCGCGCAGGCGATTATTCGCCAGCTGCGTCCGCACTGGGCTCCGCCCTCCGGCGTCGATGTCGACAAGCTGACGACGGTGGTACGCTTCCGGCTCAACCGTGATGGCACGCTGGCTGGCAATCCGGAGGTTCTGCGCACCACGGGGGATAACGACTCTAATCGAAACCAGGTTGCGCGTCACCGCGAACAGGCGCTGCGCGCCGTTAGGCTTGCGGCACCATTCAATCTGCCTGAGCAATATTATTCCGGCTGGCGCGTGATCACCACGAACTTTGACAATAGGTTGGCTCAATGACCCTCAAATCCGCATATCTCGCGTTTGTCGCTATTGCCGGGCTTGCAGCAGCAGCGCCCGTGGCCGCGCAAAGCAGCCCGAGCGTGCTCGATCCGGCCGGAATTGGCGATCCGGCGGTCGACGCTGCAGCGGGAGCGGAAGTCGATGACGATGGCGGCATCACCGTTACCGTTACGGCGGACAACTGGCAGGACACCGGCATCGCCATTCCCGCCTTCGCGACCAACCGCGACCAGCCCACGCCCGCCAACTCGGCGGGCACCACCGCGCTTGGTCAGGAGCTAGCCCGCGTCGTGTTCAACGACCTGCGCAACAATGGCCTGTTCCGCCCGGTCGGCCCCGATGCGCTGCCGCGCCCCTCTTACGAGCAGATCACCGCGCCCGCCTTTGCCACATGGCAGGGCCGCAGCGCCGAGATGCTGGTGCAAGGCTTTGTTCGCGCCGGGAGCGACGGGCGGCTGACTGTGGGCTGCTATCTCTATGACGTGGCATTGCAGAGCGAGCTTGCGCGCGAGGGCTGGGTGGTGCTGCCGAGCGAATGGCGCCGTGCTGCGCACAAGTGTGCCGACCTCGTCTATTCGCGGCTGTCGGGCGAAAGCCCGTTCTTCGACAGCCGCATCGCCTACATCGCCGAGACCGGCCCCAAGGACAACCGCATCAAGCGGCTGGCGGTCATGGACTCGGACGGGGCGAACCACCGCTTCATCACCAATGGTCGCTCAACCGCGCTGACCCCGCGCTATTCACCTGACTACGGAAAGATCGCCTATCTCAGCTACACCGACGGCAACCCGCGCATCTACGTCTATGACCTTGAAACGCGCAATCAGGTGCTGGTGACCGAGAGCACCAACCCGACCTTTGCTCCGCGTTGGAGTCCGGACGGGAAATGGATCCTCTATTCGATGGCCATCGGCGGCAACACCGACATCTACCGCGTGTCGGCCAGCGGCGGCGGCACACCGATCCGTCTCACCGATAGCCCCGCGATTGATGTTGGCGGCTCCTATTCGCCCGATGGCAGCCAGATCGTGTTCGAAAGCGACCGCTCGGGCGTGCAGCAATGCTACGTGATGAACGCCGATGGCTCGAACCAGCGCCGGATCTCGTTCAACTCGGGCCGCTGTGCCACGCCCGAGTGGAGCCCGCGCGGCGACCAGATCGCTTTCACGCGCATTGCCGGAGACTTCAACATCGCGGTGATGACGCCCTCTGGCGGCAACGTGCGCGTGCTGACCCATGGGTGGCAGGACGAAGCGCCGACCTGGGCGCCCAACGGCCGCATCATTCAGTTCTTCCGTTCGGAGCGCGGTTCGGGCGATTCCTCGATCTGGCAGGTCGATCTGACCGGCGATAACCTGCGCCGTCTGCAGACACCCGTTGGGGCGTCGGACCCGGCCTGGGGGCCAGTATTGCCCTGACCGGTCGAGGAATATAACTGTTGCTCAAGTAATCGTGACATGAAAGACTTGCGGCGATTATCGCCTTACTAAGGAGTCTATCGGATGAATCGCATTGTCATTGCGCTTACCATGTCCAGCGTGCTCGCGCTTGCGGCCTGTAAGAAGGAGCCGCCCGAGGTCATCCCGCCTGCACCGCGTGATGTCTCCACGCCGGCTCCAACGCCCACGCCGACTGCGCCGCGAGGCCCGCAACCGGGTTCTGAGGCGCACTTCTCAGCGGCCATGGCTGGCGCGGACACGATCTACTTCGACACCGACCAGTATGACATCGATGCCACCGACATGGCGGCTCTGCGCCGTCAGGCCGAGTACCTCACTCAGTATCCTTCGACCCGAGCCCTCATCGAAGGCAATGCCGACGAACGCGGCACGCGTGATTACAACCTTGCGCTCGGCGAGCGCCGCGCCAATGCTGCGCGCGCCTATCTGGTCAGCCTCGGCATTGCCGAAAACCGGCTGCGTACGGTGAGCTATGGCGAGGAGCGCCCGGTCGACACGGCTTCGACCCCGGCCGCATGGGCCCGCAACCGCCGCGCGGTTACGGTTATGATCGAGTGATTTAGCGAATGGAGAGGAGGACCGGCGACAGCCGGCCTTTATAAGACGGGCGCGATGGCTGAGGCTGTCGCGCCCGTTTCCATGTGGGCAACCACGTTGTGGGCCGGGGCCTGCCGGTCTGCCGAGGCGAACACTGCGAACAGCGCCATGGCCAGCACCGATGCGGTCGCCGAAATGGTCAATTGCTTGCTCACGAATTCTGCCTCTGTCCGATTGTCCGAGCCTGCAGATAGGCGGGATGTTGCATATTGCAATGCAGCATAATGCATCATTTTGTATCGCTTCGTACCGATGCAGATTTACGCCGGAGCGGGTTCCCGCGCGCGCTCATTGCGCCTATATCGGCGCTATGAGCCGTGCACGCCGATCAAACGACTGGGGTTTCCCTCGCTGGCGCGGCTATGAAAGCTCGCGCGAGACTGCGCAGGTGCGTCTGTGCGACAGGCATGGTTGCACCGAGCCGGGCACCTGCCCCGCACCCAAGAGCCCGAACAGCCCCGACCGCTGGTACTTCTGCGAGAAGCACGCGGCGGAATACAATTCGAAGTGGGACTATTTCGAAGGCCTGAGCAAGGAAGAGGCCGCGAGCCGCGCCAGTAATGAGCAGCGCGACAATGCCGGCTATGCCGAAAGCGCGCACTATGGCTGGGGCGGCAGCGGCGATGGCAGCCGCAGCCAGGACGAGATGCGCGCGCTGGAGGTGTTCGAGCTGGAAGCTGACGCCGATTTCGAGGCGATCAAGCGCGAGTGGCGCGCCCGGGCCAAGAAGGTGCATCCCGATGTGAAGCCCGGCGATAAGGAAGCCGCCGAGGAGTTTCAGAAGCTGCAACTGGCTTACGAGGTGCTCAAGTCAGCCGAAGAGCGGCGGACCTGGAAGGGCTGAGGCTGCAGGCTTGCGCGCGTGGCTTGCTGTTTGCTCTGTTGCGCTCTGGTGACAATACCGACTGGGCGAGTAATGTCGTGAAGGTGATGCGAGGTTAAGTGACCTTGTGCACCTGATCGTTCAGGCAGCCTCGATCCGGTTGCGGCCCGCTTCCTTGGCACGATAGAGCGCTCCGTCAGCGCTGCGCAGCGCGCTCGACAGGTCGGGATGGGCGAATACGTCGGTCACACCGCCGGAGAAGGTGACGCCGCCAATCGCCTTACCCGAAATCTTGTCGACGAAGTGGCGTGCCGCGAAGCGTTCGCGCGCCGCGTCGAGCGCGGCTTCGGCATCTTCGAGGCCGAGCCCCCGGAACAGCAGAACGAATTCCTCGCCGCCGTGACGGGCAACATGGCAGCTGTCGGAGATCCGGTCGAGCGCCTGCGCCACTGCGCGGATCACCCGGTCACCGGTGTCGTGGCCATGGGTGTCGTTGACCTTCTTGAAGAAGTCGATGTCACACAGCGCGAGACACAGCGGTTCCATTTCGGACTGAGCCGCCAGCCATTCGCTCTTGAACACGTCCTCGAAGGCGCGCCGGTTGGGCAGGTTGGTCAGGTGATCGATGGTGGCGTCACGGCGCGCCTTGGCCAGGTTGCGGCGCAGGTCTTGCGTCTCCTCCTGGCTCTTCTTCATCTGCGTTTCCATCTCGCGGGTGCGGTCGAGCATTGCCCGTGCCACCTGCGCGAGGCTGGCGACGACATCCTCTTCGGACTTGGCATTCGCCACCATCTCGGTCTGTTGCGCCAGTTGCGCGCCATAGTCGCTGGCCGCTTCGTGCGCGCTGCGCGTGCTTTCACCGAACCGTTCCATCGAATGGTCGAGTTCGCGGGCAAGGCGGTCGAGATTGGACGAGGTCGTGTCGCTGCTGTCGCATTCGCCCATCTGCTGTTCGAGCCACTCCTGTGTGATTGGCTCACCGGCTTCCTCAAGCGCGGCCACCTTTTGCGCAAGGCGCGGGTTGGTGCCGGACATGATCGCATGGGCGCGCAGCAGGTTGTCGGGCGATACGGACAATTCGTGCCTGAGCAGGAATTCGCTGATCGCTTCGAGCAGGCGAGCGCGTTCGGATACTCGAGAATGGGTTCCACGCGAGTGCTGCCGATCGGCTGAGCGTGAACCCAGGCCAAACATCCGCAATAGGCGGCCGCTGCCTGCTTCCGCTTCGCCTACGCCAATGCGAGACTCATGCCCCATGCGCTATTCCCTATATCCGTCTGTATCTGCGTCGTTATCGGGAATGGGCCTTAGACAAGCTTGGCAAAGGGGCTGCCTTGGAGGATATACGTAAATGCCCTTATTACCGTATTAGACCTATGGTCCAGACGGTGCCGACGATCAGGAAGATTCCGACAAGGTCCAGCAACAGCCCCGCGCGCACCATGCGTGACAGAACGATGCGCCCGGTCGCCCATGCGATAGCGTTGGGGCCGGTGCCGGCTGGCAGCATGAAACCCCAGCTTGAGGCGAGCGCGGCCGACATGGCCAGCAGCAGCGGATCGCCGCTGAGCGAGGTGGCAAGGCTCGCCACCACCGGTACGATGCCACTGGCGGTAGCGACATTGCTGGCGAACTCGGTCACCAGCACAACCATGGCCACCATCCCGAGCGCCACCACCAGCAAGGGCAGGCTCGCCAGCGGCAGCAGCGCCTCGCCGAGCCAGTCTGCCAGCCCGGTGCGGCTCATGGCGCCCGCGAGCGCCAGCCCGCCACCGAACATCATGATGACGCCCCAGGGTGCGCGGTTGGCTTCGCGCCACACCAGCATGGGCCGCCCGGTGCCGTCGGGCAGCACGAACAACACAAGCGCGGCAACGATCGCGATGGTGCCGTCGGTGAGTGATCCGGCAGGCAGGTAGGGCGCGACCAGCGGGCGCAGCATCCAGGCGAGGAACGTCACCGCGATGACTGGCACCAAGCGCTTTTCGGCGGCAGACCAAGGCCCGTGGGGATCGATCGCAGCACGGGCGGCGGCAACATCAAAAGGGTGTGCATCGATGCGCTGAACCCTTGCGATCAGCCAGGCCGCAAGCGGGATGCCAAGCAGGACAATCGGCACGCCGAACAGCGCCCATAGCGCGAAGCTGATCTCGAGCCCCGCAGTCTCGCGGAGCAGGGCCACGGCGATGGCGTTGGTGGGAGACCCGATGATCGTGCCAAGCCCACCGATGCTGGCGGCAAAGGCAATGCCCATCGGCAGGGCTCCGGCCAGGCCAGACCGGTCGTCATCGCCCGAGCCACCTCCGGAGATGACCGCCAGCGCCATCGGCATCATGATCAGGGTGGTCGAGGTGTTGGAGATGACGTTCGACAACACCGCCGCCGCGATCATGAAGGCGAGCAGGATGCCCCAGGCACCGCCGCGCCCGCCGATGCTGGCGAGGAGGAACAAGGACAGGCGCTTGTGCAGCCCGGTCCGCTCGATCGCGAGGGCAAGAAAAGCACCGCCGAGAATCAGGAACAGGATCGGTGAATAGTAGTCGCTGGCGACCTCGTCGGCGGTGCCGGCTGAGGAGAAGGGCAGGACCACGAAGGGCAGCAGCGCGGTTGCGGTGAGCGGGATGGCCGCGGTCATCCACCAGGCCGCCATCCACCACACCAGACCGGCGCAGTTCCAGGCCGCAGCGCTCATCCCGGCTGGCGGCGCCAGCAAGAGCGTGGCCGAAAAGCCGGCCAGACCTACCCAGAAGCCGATGCGGCTCGCATTCATCGTGGCTTGCGCTCCTCTCCGCCGACCGTGGTCGTGCTATGTGTACCCGACCGGAGGAGATCGGCAAGGAGCACGCGGATGAGCGAAGCACAATCGGGCAGCACGGCTCCGAGCATGGGTGCGGGCTGCTACGCGAAGAGCGCTGGGCCGGTTGAAGAGGGAAGTTGGGGCACCGCCGCGAGGCCACGGGTCTTCGTGCCCTTTGCGCGGCTTTAGTGCGGCCGGACCAGGTCGACCCGGTCGATCTTCCAGCGCAATTGCTCTTCGGTCGCCCCCGGCACGTCGTTGACCCGGCGCAGCACCAGCGGTGCTTCGACATGAACCGGACGACCATCCGCACCCGTGGCGGTGATTTCGGCCTTGCTGTTGTAATAGGTCGTGCCCGCAGCCCCTTCCATCTCTCCGCCGGGCGCGGCCACAGAGATGTTGCTCAACCCGTTGAAGAAGGCGTTGAACGCAGCCTTGCTCCATTTCTGCTGCGCGTTCCGGTCGAGCATGGCCCATGCCTGATCATATTCGCGCAGTTCGATCGCGCGGGTGAACAAGAGCAGCACGTTTCGAGCGCCTGCCTCGGTCCGCTCGAGATCGTCCGGGAGCATGGTGGGCGAAAGATCGGGGTAGTGCTGGTTGATGCCGGACCCGTCGGTGTAGCCTGGCGGGGGTGGCGGATCGTCAGCGCTCGGCAGGAACGGAGAGTCCGTGCTGGGCCGTGCGATGGGGGCAACGGGATTGCTTGTATTCGGCGGCCGGATGTCATCACCGCAACCGGCAAGACTCACCAGCACAGCTGGAACAAGGGCGAGCCGTTTCCGGCTCGGCCTGCAAAGGGATTGGAAGGCGAAGGCCATGCCCCAACCAACCAACACCTCCGCGCGCTTGTTCCCGCCTGAGCGGCGATTTCTGCTAGGTTTGACTACCTAAGTAATTACCCAGAGGGCTCTTACTTGGGGGCGAGAACCATCAACATCTGGCGTCCTTCGAGGCGCGGATAGGCTTCGACCTTGGCTTCTTCGACCATGTCTTCCTGCACCCGCTTCAGCAGATCCATGCCGAGGTGCTGGTGCGCCATCTCACGACCGCGGAAACGCAAGGTAACCTTAACCTTGTCGCCGTTGCCGATGAACTTGTGCATCGCCTTCATCTTCACTTCGTAGTCGTGATCATCGATGTTGGGACGCATCTTGATTTCTTTGATGTCCTGCGTCTTCTGCGTCTTGCGCTGGGCGTTAGCCTTTTTCTGCGCTTCGTAGCGATGCTTGCCGACGTCGAGGAACTTGCACACCGGCGGATCGGCGTTCGGGGATACCTCGACGAGGTTCAACCCGAGCTGCTGTGCCTGCTCGATCGCTTCGTTGGTGAACATCACGCCAATGTTTTCGCCCTGATCGTCGATCACGCGAACCTTGTTGGCCTGAATGAGTTTGTCGTATTTGGGGCCGGACTTCACCGGCGGTGCCATCATGCGGCGGGGTGGACGAGGTATGGGTTCTGCTCCTGCAGTTGCATCAGTAAGGATTCTCTCGCGCGTTATGTAGGCGCGTTCGGGGCAAAATACCAGAGGTTAGGCAGCCTCTCTCCAGAGTGGAAACCGTGCCAGCTTGCGGCCCGCGGGAACGAGTGCGTCGATGGCGCAAGCGGGCTGGAGCGCCTTGCAGATGGCCGGGTCGGCCGCGTCCATTCCGCCGGTGAGCGCGCCAAAGGCTGGCAGGATCATGCGCCCGGCGCCCTGTGCATCACGGCTCACCACGGCGCAGGGGCGGCGGATATGGCGGTGGTGCACCTTGAGCTGGAGACGCGGGTGGAAGTGGCCGGAGAGTTCGGGCCGCTCCTCCCCGTGGCGCGCTTCGTGCCGCAGCACCATGCCCGCAATGTCGAGTTCTTCGGCAATGGTGCCGCCGTGGCGTGCTTCCATTGCCGGATCGTGATTGCCGGTGATCCATACCCAGTCGGTCGCCCGCGTGAGCGCTGCCAGCATTCCGGCAGCGTGCTCTTCCAATCGGGCCGAGCCGGCCGAGTCGTGGAAATTGTCGCCCAGGCAGAACACCCGTTTGGCACCTGTCTCGCGCAGCGCCTCGGCCAGGCGGCCCAGCGTCTCGCGGCTGTCGTAAGGGGGCAGGAACTGGCCGTGGCTGGCGTAGAAGCTGGCCTTTTCGAGGTGCAGATCGGCCACCAGCAGCGCCTGTTCGCGTGGCCAGAACAGCGCACGGCCCGGCAGGAGGACGAATTCCTCGCCGCAGAACGGGAAGGCGAACGAAAGGGGAACCATTGCTCTCCCTTGCCGCAGGCCCGCTGCGATGGCAAGGCCAACACCATGACGTGGACCGAACAAACCCAAGCCGCCCGCACCTGGTTCGAAGCCTTGCGCGATCGCATCTGTGCCGAGTTCGAGGCGATCGAGCGTGAGGCCGGCTCCGACGCCGCTTTCGACTATACCGCGTGGGACCGTACCACCGAGGATGGCAGCGAAGGCGGCGGGGGCGTGCAGGGCAAGATGAAGGGCCAGGTGTTCGAGAAGGTCGGCGTCAACGTGTCGACCGTATCGGGCAAGTTCGCCCCGCAATTTGCCGACACCATCAATGGCGCCAGCAAGGAACACCCGGAATTTACCGCCACTGGCATTTCGCTGGTCGCGCATATGGCCAATCCGCACGTGCCGGCAGTGCACATGAACACCCGCTTCCTCACCACGCAGGAGGCATGGTTCGGGGGCGGGGCTGATCTCAATCCGCCGATCGAATATGCTGAGGACACCGAGGCCTTCCACGCCCGGTTGCGCGCCGCCTGTTCGGCCCACAACCCGACCTACTACGAACGCTTCAAGAAGTGGGCCGACGATTACTTCTTCATCCCGCACCGGAATGTCGCGCGCGGGGTGGGCGGCATTTTCTACGATCACCTCGAGTGTGAGGATCTGGCGGCCTTCGAACGCAACTTTGCCTTCACCCGCGACGTGGGCGAGGCCTTCCTCGACGCGTTTCCGAAGATCGTGCGAGCACGGATGGACACGGAGTTCACCGAGGCCGACAAGGCGGCACAGAAGGAATGGCGCGGACGTTATGTCGAGTTCAACCTCGTTTACGATCGCGGCACGCTGTTCGGGCTCAAAACGGGCGGGAATATTGATGCGATCCTGATGAGCCTGCCGCCAGAGGTGACCTGGAGTTGATCGTGGCGGGATGACAGCGGCATAGGCTTTGCTATAGTTGCCTGTGAAACTGGCTGCTAATCGAGGACAGCCACTTCGGAGAAACGCATGCGCCTGCCACGTCCCGCCGCCTTTTTGGCCTTTGCTCTTGCTGCCTGTTCGACCAGCGAAGAGCCTCCGGAAGAGCTCGTCGTCGCGCCGATCCTGACCAGTGCCGAGGCGCAGGACGAATTTACCTGGGCCAAGCCAACCGAAGCGCGGGTGGTGCATGTCTCGCTCGATCTCGGGCTTGATTTCGAGGCTCAGCAGGTTGGCGGCACGGCAACGCTCGACATTGCCGCGGCTGATGGCGCGCGCGAGATCGTGCTCGATTCCAACGGTCTCGAAGTGTCCTCGGTTACCGATGGCGAAGGTGACCCGCTTGAGTTCGACATGGGTGACAACCCCGATGGCGACGAAAAGGGTGAGCCGTTCACGATTCACTTTGCCGCCGAAGACGGCGTGGTAACCGCGCCCGAGCAGGTCGTGATCACTTATAAGAGCGCACCCGGTGCCGAGGCGCTGCAGTGGCTTTCGCCCGAGCAAACCGCGGGCAAGGAACATCCGTTCCTGTTCAGCCAGGGGCAGGCGATCCTCAACCGCAGCTGGATCCCGACGCAGGACAGCCCCGGCATCCGCCAGAGCTGGGATGCGCGCATCGCCGCACCCGCCGCGCTGGGCGTGGTGATGAGCGGCATCCGCCGCGGCGATCCGGCCAGCGGGCCCGATGGCACCAAGATCTACACCTTCGAGATGGAGCACTCGGTTCCGCCCTATCTCATCTCGATTGCTGCTGGCGATATTGCCTTTGCGCAGCTTGGCGCGCGCACGGGCGTCTGGGCAGAGCCTTCGGTGCTTCAGGCGGCGAAGGACGAGCTGGGCGATACAGAGGCGATGATCGATGCGGCCGAGGAACTGTACGGACCCTATCGCTGGGGTCGCTACGACATGATCGTGCTGCCGCCGAGCTTCCCCTATGGCGGGATGGAAAACCCGGTGATGACCTTCCTCACCCCGACCTTCATCGCCGGCGACCGTTCGAACACCGGGCTGGTGGCGCATGAACTGGCGCATAGCTGGTCGGGCAACCTCGTCACCTATGCCAGCTGGCGCGACGGCTGGCTGAACGAGGGCGTGACCTCCTACATCGAGAGCCGCATCACCGAGCAGGTGTTCGGCAAGGTGCGCGCAGAGCAGGAATATGCACTGAGCTATGCCGCGCTGGCCGAGATGGTGGACGAGATGGGGCAGGGCAACCCGGTCACCGCCATGCGCACGCCGCCGGGAACCAGCCCGTTCGATACCGCGAGTGAGGCGATCTACGACAAGGGCACCGTGTTCCTGCGCACCGTGGAAAACATCGTCGGGCGCGAGAGGTTCGATCCGTGGCTGCGCAGCTGGTTCGATAACCACGCCTTCCAGCCCGCGACCTCCGAGATGTTCCTCGACGACATGCGCGAGAACCTGATCAAGGATGACGAGGAGCTTGAGAACGAGCTGATGCTTGACGAGTGGGTCTATGGCACGGGCCTGCCCTCCAATGCGCTGAAGCCCGATCCGGAAGCCTTTGCCGCAGTCGACGCAGCGGTTGCGGCCTATGCCGACAGCCGCGACCTGACCGAGATCGAAACCGAGTGGCCCGAGTGGAGCGCTGCCGAACAGCGCCGTTTCCTCGAACGCCTGCCGGAGGAGCTTTCACCCAGCGAACTGGGTGCACTCGATAACACGCTCGGCCTGTCTGACACGCGCAATGCCGAGGTGCAGTTCCTGTGGCTCGATGCCGCCTTGCGCAACCGCTACGAGCCGGTGGTTCCCCAGGCCGAGGAGTTCCTCACCCGTGTGGGCCGCAACAAGTTCGTCTCGCCGCTGTTTGCGGTGCTGATGGCGCAGGATGAGTGGGGGCAGGACATCGCCAAGGCGCTCTATGCCAAGACGCGCGGTGGCTATCACTCCATGACACGGGGCAATGTCGACAATATCGTTGGCTGGACCGAATGATCTTGCGTCAGGGCTTCGTGGCCGATGCCAGGTGCCAGCGCGTCGGTGCGCGCTGAACCGTTAAGCGAACGCGACCACAGGAGGCCTCGGGGGATTTTCGCAGGCGGGATATAATGTATCAACCCTGACCGGGATCAACAGTCCAAGGGTCGGGTAAATCATGGTTGTATGCACGCGGTTCGGGCGGGAATCGAACTTGGCCCGCGCTGTCCTGAAGCGCATCCGGCTGTGGCCACTGGCGCTTCTGTTTGGGGCGATGATGGCGCAGCCAGCCCATGCCCGGCTCCAGTGCGTCCCCTATGCTCGTGATCATTCCGGCATCGAGATCCATGGCAATGCCCATCTGTGGTGGCGCGCGGCCGAAGGGCGCTATGAGCGTGGGCAGGAACCGCAGGTTGGCGCCGTGATGGCCTTCAGTTCGAGCCGTGCCATGCCGCTCGGTCACGTTGCCGTGGTCCGCCAGGTGATTGATGAAAGGCACATCCTCATCGACCACGCCAATTGGTCGCGCCCCGGCGGGATCGAAACTGGTGTGCCGGTGGCCGATGTGTCGGAAGCGGGCGACTGGAGCGAAGTGCGGGTATGGTACGGCCCCATTCGCGCTCTTGGTGCGCGCCATAATCCGGTCGCCGGCTTTATCTATGCTGACAGCGCCGAAGACGATCTTCCCCTGACCGAGGTGGCGCAGGCGTCTGGCGACATCGCCAGCGTTGGCGGCTGACCCCCAAGCGCCGCGGGATGGGCCGCGGCGGGCCTGCCAATCATGCAAAACTTGCAAGCGCCTGAAGAAACCGGCTGTGCAGGTGCGAAATCGTCATTATCTTGGGGCGTAGATGCTCCGCCAATACGAACTCGTAGAGAGGGTCAAGGAATACGACCCTAACGCCGACGAGGCGCTGCTTAACCGCGCCTATGTCTACACCGTGCAGAAGCACGGCACCCAGAAGCGCGCCTCGGGCGATCCCTACTTCAGCCATCCGGTCGAAGTGGCCGGGCTGATGACCGACCTGAAGCTTGACCAGCAGACGATCATCACCGCGCTCCTCCACGACACGGTGGAAGATACGCTCGCCACGATTGACGATATCGAGGCCAACTTCGGCCCCGAGGTCGCGCGGCTGGTCGATGGCGTGACCAAGCTCTCGAAGATCGAACAGCTGACCGACGACGAACGCGCGGCGGAAAACCTGCGCAAGTTCCTCCTCGCGATGAGCGAAGACCTGCGCGTGCTACTGGTGAAGCTGGCTGACCGGCTGCACAACATGCGCACGCTCCATCACATCGCCAAGCCGGAGAAGCGTCGCCGGATCGCGCGCGAGACGATGGATATCTATGCCCCGCTGGCCGAGCGCGTGGGCATGTACGAATATATGCGCGAGATGCAGCTGCTCGCCTTCGAACAGCTTGAGCCCGAGGCCTATGCCACCATCGTTTCGCGGCTGGAACAGCTACGTTCGTCGGACACCGGGCAGGTTGACCGGATCGCGCTCGACTTCAAGCAGGCCCTGAGCGAGGCCGGGCTGGAGGTCGAGGTGTGGGGGCGCGAGAAGCACCCCTATTCGATCTGGAAGAAGATGGCCGAACGCCATCTCCCGTTCGAGCATGTTTCCGACATCATGGCCTTCCGCGTGCTGACCGACAACGTGGACGACTGCTATCGCGCATTGGGCGTGCTGCATCAGACGTTCCAGATGGTGCCTGGGCGCTTCAAGGACTATATCTCGACCCCGAAGACCAACGGGTATCGCTCGCTCCACACTACGGTGTTCTACGACAAGTCGATGCGCTGCGAGGTGCAGATTCGCACCCGCGAGATGCACCGCACCAACGGCTTCGGCCTCGCCGCGCACTGGGCTTACAAGCAGGGCGGACAGGTCGATGGCCAGGTCGGCTGGCTGCGCGATCTGATCGAGATCGTCGAGCAGAGCCACGATCCTGAAGAGCTGCTCGAACATACCAAGCTGGCGATCTATCAGGACCGCATTTTCGCCTTCACGCCCAAGGGCGCGTTGCACCAGCTGCCCAAGGGCGCGACGGCAGTCGACTTCGCCTATGCGGTGCACACCGATCTGGGCGCGCAGACCGTGGGCGCGAAGATCAACGGGCGGCACATGCCGCTGCGCACCCCGCTGGGGAATGGCGACGTGGTGGAGATCATCAAGGGCAAGAGCGCGCAGCCGCAGCTGCATTGGCTCGGTTTCGTGGTCACGGGCAAGGCACGCGCGGCAATCCGCCGCTCGGTGCGGCTGCGCGAACGGGCCGAGATCGCGGAGATCGGCCGCGCTCTGTTCGACGACATCGCCAAGGAGATGCCGACCAAGATCGGCAAGAAGGCGATCGCGCAGGCGCTCGAACGGCTGGAACTACCGAACGAAGATGCGCTGATGGAGGCGATCGGCTCGGCCAAGCTCTCCGATCGGCAGGTGATGGAGGCCTTGGTTCCCGGCAGCACGGCTGACCTGCCGGACGAACTGAAGCCGGGCCATGCACTATCGATCAAGGGGCTGACACCGGGTGTCGGCTTCACGCTGGCGCCCTGTTGCCACCCGGTCCCGGGCGACCGCATCGTTGGCCTGCGCCATGCGGGCGAGAGTGTGGCGGTGCATGCGATCGATTGCCTGGAGCTGGTCAGTGGCGAGGATGTCGACTGGATCGACCTGTCATGGGGCGAACGCTCGCAGGGTGCGGTCGGGCGGCTGTCTATCACGCTCTACAACCGTCCCGGCACTTTGGCCGAGATGGCGGGCGTGTTCGCCAAGGCCGGTGCCAACGTGATCAACCTCGAACTGGCCGAACGCGACGAGCTGTTCCACACCGACCTTGTCGATCTGGAGGTGCAGGATCTGGCCCATCTGACGCGTATTCTGTCAGCGCTGAGGGCGACGGACGCGGTGGCTCAGGCGGAGCGGATCTAGAGCCGATGGGCATTATCGGCATTGACCATGTGCAGATCGCCATGCCGCCGGGTGAGGAAGACCGGGCGCGCGCATTCTATGCCGACACCCTCGGCATGCGCGAAGTGCCCAAGCCTGCCGATATGGCGAAGCGCGGCGGGTGTTGGTTCACCGGCGGCGGCGCGCAGATCCATCTCGGGGTGGAGCAGGGCTTCGTCCCGGCGAGAAAGGCGCACCCGGCCTTGCTGGTAGACGATCTGGCGGCTTTTCGCGCGCGGCTGGGAGACGCAGGTGTGTCCAGCAGCGATGGCGGACCGCTAGCGGGCTATGTCCGGGCGGACATTCACGATCCCTTCGGCAACCGGATCGAATTGATGCAGCGCCTGCCCGGCTAACGGCGTCTCAGAGCAGTTCCAGCGTCACGGTCGCCTCGCTTCCCTTGGCGATCCCCTCGGCCTTGCGGATCGCGGCCTTGAGCGGAAGGATGTAGCCGCCTGTCTCGCTCGAGGGGAAGACCGAGGTGTTCCACGCGCTGCCGCCAATTTGCGCGCGCACCTTGACCGAGCCAAACCCGCGCCCGTGTCCAAATTCGAGCCGCCGCATGGCCTCGTGCGCGGCGATGGCCTCACCTGCCGCACCGTCGATGGTGAGGAAGTGCCAGCTGCCGGGTGAGGTGGCGCTGTTCCAGAGCCAGACTTCGCCGGTGAGGGTGACCGTGTCGCTCATTGGGCGGGCCTTATCGGCACCTGCACGTTGCAGATGTCGACCCCGCCAGCTGGTATTTCATAGAAGCTATCATGCCGGTTGGCGCGCACCTCCACATAACGTGCGAAGCTATCGCTGTTGGTGTCGAGGTATTCGTAGGCGGGCGGGGTGGTCATCTCGCTTGCCAACCGCACTGAGACGATGGGCGTGTCCTCGCTGCGCTCGGCATAGACCCCGGCTTCGGCGGTGCCGCGGGGGAGGGTGGAGAGGTACTCGATGCCGTCGATCACTCGCCCGACCACGGCGATGTTGCGATCGAGCTGGCGCGGGGCGTGTCCGATCACGGCGTAGAGTTCGCTTCCGGTGCCGGTATCGGGCGCAAGATCGCGCGCGACGCCGACCGAGCCGTAGCAGTGGACGGGCCAGATGAGGTTGGTCTCTGCCTCCGGGGCAAATTGAAAGGCAACCGGCCACCCTTCGACATGACCGGCTGCTCCCATACCGGTGCTGACATATGGGTCGGGGCTAGCCGGGCTGGCGAAGTCGGGATCGCAATAGGTGACGTCCAGACCGGCGTCCTGGCAGATCATTGTGCTTTCATAAGGCTCAGCGGGCGACACCACCCCCTCGGGCAGCGGCCCCGGGTCCATCTCCAGCTCAGGATCGCCGCCGCCCCATTGCGCCACCCAGTTGTCGACGACGCGATAGACGCTCTTGCCGTCCCACCAGTGCGCGCGGGCCATGGTCTTGATATTCTTCACCCACGGCTGGCTGAACGGCGGTGGCAGGAGCTGGATCACCACCTCGCGCGCCGAGCCATCGGCTGCAGGGGCAAGTTCCATCACCAGAATGTCCTCTGGCGCAATCGGCACCCATTCCCCGGGTGCGGCCTCGGCCACCACGCTGTCAGGGGTGGGCGGCTCATCCTGCGCCATGGCGGGCGCGCAAAGGGCAAGCAGGCTGGCGACGATCAGGCGGACTTTGTTCATGAGCGCCAGAGTGCCACGATGCCGCGCAATGGCAAGCTAGGAAACCTGCTCCTCAAGCGCATGCATGTCGGCATCCGAAAGACCGAAATGGTGCCCGATCTCGTGGATCACCACGTGTGCCACGAGGTCTTCAAGACTGACGTCGCCGCGCTCGCACCATTCGAGCAGGATCGGGAGGCGAAACAGCCGCACCCGCTCGGGCATGGTGCCTGAGTGGTCGATCGACTGTTCGGTGAGCGGAATGCCCTCGTAGACGCCGGTGAGTTCGTACGCGCTCGCGATGCCGAGGTCATCGAGCAGAGCATCGTCGGCGAAGTCCTCGACCGCGAGGCTGAGGTTGCCGAGCTGGTCGGCAAAGGGAGCGGGCAAACGCGCGAGAGTCTGGCGCGCGATAGCCTCGATTTCCTGCGCGCCGGGCGCCTTGCCTAAGGAGCGGATCATGGCAAAGTGGCTAGCGGTTGCAAGCATGCTTGTCATCCGCCCTTCGCGCGGCTAGTGCGGCGCCCTTGCCGACATCGGCATGCGGAGCGGTGGCCGAGTGGTCGAAGGCGCACGCCTGGAAAGTGTGTATACGGTAACCCCGTATCGTGGGTTCGAATCCCACCCGCTCCGCCAATAGCTCTTCCCGGAAAGCCCCAGAAACACCTGTTTTCCTTGATTTTCTGCGATTCTGCACTATTAGATGTTCTCTATTTGTTTCAGATATTCTCCCTCCTTCCCCGTCGATTGGGGGCACGGTTGGGGGCACTGAAACGCAAATCTGGGGGCACCGATGCTCAGCGAAGTTGCAGTCCGGCAGGCAAAGCCGAAAGACAAAGATTACAAGCTTTCCGATTCCGAAGGCCTCTATCTCTACGTCACCAAGACCGGAAAGCGCAGTTGGCGCCTCAAGTATCGGTTTGCTGGAAAAGAACGGCGGCTGGTATTCGGTGCTTACCCGGAAATCTCGCTCAAGGAGGCGCGGGAAAAAAAGGTCGAGGCTCGCAAACTGCTGGCCGAGGGCCGGGATCCAGGCATCGAGGCAAAGAAGGAAGCAATCGGCCGCAGCCGCGCGGCTGCCAACACGTTCGAAGTGATGGCGAGAAGCTGGTTCGCACTGCAGGAAGACCGATGGACGTCTGTCCACGCGAATGATGTGATCACCAGCCTCGAGAAAGAGGTCTTCCCCTGGGTCGGCGCGCTGCCCGTTGCGGAGCTTGATGAGCCGATGGTTCTCACCGTCCTACGGAAAATCGAAAAGCGCGGAGCAATCGAGACTGCGCACCGGCTGCGCCAAAGGATGTCTGCAGTGTTTGTCCACGCAATTGCTGAAGGTCACGGTTCGCGTGATCCAGCAGCCGTAGTTGGCAAAGCTCTCAAGCCGGTACCTCGGAGCAAGAAGCGTCCAGCCATCCTCGATGTTGAAGGTCTGCAGGACATGATCCGCAAGACTGAGGTCGAACCAGCTTCGCCTTTGACCAAGCTTGCGTCTCGGTTCGCGGCCCTGACCGCCCAACGACTTGGCGCGATCCGAACCGTGGCATGGGAAGAGCTCGAGGAAATCGACTGGGAGAGCGGTGAACATTGTCCGGAGGCTTTGTGGCGTATTCCGGCTTCCCACATGAAGCTCACCACTGACCTGAAGCACGACGAGACATTCGACCACCTTGTGCCGCTGCAACCTGAAGCAGTTGCAGTGCTTAGAGCGGCGCGACGATTGACGGGTCGTGGTCCGCTCGTGTTCCCGAGCATTCGGAACGCGCGAGTGCCCATGAGCGAGAACACGCTAAGCTACTTCTATAACCGCTGCGGCTTCCAGGGACGTCATGTTCCCCACGGTTGGCGTGCGTCATTCTCCACGATCATGAATGAGTGGGCTGAACGTAACGGGTCACCGGGTGACAGATATGTCATCGACCTGATGCTGGCCCACATTCCGCAAGGTGTTTCGGGATCGGAAGGTGCATACAACCGCGCCGCGTTCCTCGAACGTCGCCGTGAAATTTCCGACGAGTGGGCACGGATGATCTTTGGGTGTTTTTGCGAGCCGGGGAAGTTGTTGACTTATCCCTCGCGTTAGACTGCGCCGAGCCAATCGACGCGCAGTCGATCGAGACCAACCACTTCGCCTTCCACTGTCACCTCGTTGCCAAAATGGTCGTTTGCCGGCTCGACGTCTTCGAGCACCCAATGATTGCCCGCCTCGGTTACGATGGCGAAGCCGCGTGGCAGTTGCTCGAGCCGTCCGCTGATACGTTTTCGATTCGAATTCATGACGGCCTGTATGCCATCCAACGCTGCAAAACGCTTCTGACATATGCTGGCGTTTCCCGATTTCTCGGGATGCCACCCGCACGTGTGACGGCACCGGGACCGGCGTTGTAGGCAGCGAGCGCCAAATGGACATCGCCAAAGCGGTCAAGCATCTGCCGCAGGTAACGCGCACCGCCATTGATGTTCTGGGCGGGATCATGCCGGTTGCTGACGCCAAGCTCGCGAGCTGTACCCGGCATTAATTGAGCGAGTCCTGCAGCGCCAGCCGGGCTAATTGCCATCGGATTGAAACGGGACTCGGCCCAAACCAGTGCCTGCATCAGTCCAGGCGGGAGGCGATACCGAACTTCAGCTTCCCTGATCAGTGGCTCGTAAAGTGCTTCGCGATAGGATGCGGACAGCAGTACCCTCGGTGGCGATTCGTCGGTGGTCCACAGTTCTTCATCGCCAACGGGTCCAGGCTGTTCGTAGCGATGTTCCAGCAGTGCGAACTGCTGCGCTTGTGCGCGAGGTGTCAAGGGACCGGCGATGCTCGCCATCATCCCGATCACCAAAGCCATTCTCATCGTTCACACTCCTGTCGTTTGCAGCGAATCGGAATAGAACATATAAAGAACATGTAGGAAATCGCTTTGTCCGTCCCGACAGTGAGAGGGGAGGATGCCGGTCATGGGGGACCCGAGCCTGCGAAGGAGCCCTTATGCCCGTTGCCACAACAAGCCATTCACTAGCCGCTACGGCCAGGCGCATCTGTGAAAGCCGTGGCGGTAAATGGTCCGGCACCAAGGGCATGGCTCGTTGCCCCGCACATGACGACCGCACGCCCTCGCTCGGCGTATCCCTCGGGCATGGAGCCATCCTCCTCCATTGCTTCGCCGGATGCGATCAGGAGTCCGTGCTTGCAGCCCTGGCGCGTGAAGGCGTGCAGACGTCCGCCTTGTTCTCGGGAGGCGCAATCGAGCCCACGATGGACGCTGTTCCTGCAGCGAAGCCTTCGGCCGCTGCCTTGCGCATCTGGCGCGATGCACGGCCACTGAGTGCGAGTCCGGCAAAGGCCTATCTAGAGAACCGCGGCATTCTTGCCGCATCTTCAGCGCTTCGCTTTCATCCACAAACGCCGCTTGGTCCGAAGGGACGCACCCGCTTTTTGCCGGCCATGATTGCGGCAGTCAGCCTCGACGAGGGGCCGATCGCCGTCCATCGCACGTTCCTTTCGGGCAATGCCAAGGCTGATTTCGACAAACCGAAGCGCGCGCTCGGCGCGCTCGGTGAAGCTGCTGTCCGCCTCTTCGCTCCGGCCTCCGGCAAGCTC
>CENV01030784.1_pt1 | contig 47405 bp, 46 predicted proteins | sample 530231 | NCBI WGS metagenome assembly CENV01 (sample SAMEA2619815, study PRJEB7988) | marine metagenome | biome: marine biome (ENVO:00000447); feature: surface water layer (ENVO:00002042); material: "saline water (ENVO:00002010), including plankton (ENVO:xxxxxxxx)" | depth 5 m
TGCCGGGCTTTTTTTCTGCCCGGCACATTGGTGAGCTAGAGCCAGCCTTCGGCACGATACCAGGCGGCGGTCTGCGCCAGCCCTTCCGGCGTGGCGATCTTCGGTTGCCACAAGGCAGACGGCACCGCGCGTGCGGGATCGCTCACCCAATCGGGATAACACATGTAGCGGGCGCGGTCAGGCGTCAGCTTGGCGCGCGGGCCGCGCACCAGCCGGTCAAGCCGCCCGCCCAGCGCCAGCACCGCTCCCGGCATCGACAGCGGCCAGACGCGAAAACCCATCGCCGCCCCGATTGCCCGCGCCATATCCAAATGCCGCCAGCCACCCACACGGCCATCGTCCGGCTCAAACACCTGTCCGGACACGCCCTCGCCGCCCGGCACCACGTCGAGCAGCAACCGGGCCAGATCATCGACATGGATCATCGAGGCGCGTCCTTCGGGCGGCATCGGCATGACCCTGAGCGCGGCGGCGCGGAACACTTCAAATATCTCGGTATCGCGCGGGCCATAGACGGCGGGTGGACGCACCACGGTCCAGTCGAGCCCGCTGGCCTTCGCCAGCTCCTCTCCAGCGCGCTTGGTGCGGCAATAGTCCGACAGGCCCGGTTCGCGCGCCGCGATAGAAGAGACGCAGATAAACCGCCCCACCCCCGCCGCTTGCGCGGCGGCAACCACCGCGCGCGTGCCCTCGACATTGCCCGCCTCGAAAGCGGCAGCGTCCGCGCCGTTGACTACGCCCGCGATATGCAACAGCGCCCCGGCCCCGCGCGCCAGCTCGGCCAGCGCCGCGTGATCGGCCAGATCGCCGCGCACCCAGGCCACGTTCTCACGCGGTGCCTGTTCGCGCCGGGTGAGCGCGCGCAGGGCAATGCCGCGCCGCGCCGCCTCGTCCATCACCGCCTGCCCCACGAAGCCCGTGGCGCCCGTGATGGCGACGACTGCGCTCACAGCATCACCAGATGATCACGGTGGATTACCGCTGAACGCGGCGCATAACCTAGCACGGGCGCAAGATCCTCGCGCCGCAGCCCCTTGATCGCCGCGACCTCGGCGCTTGTGTACTCGCTCAGGCCCTGTGCCAGCACAGTGCCGCTCTCGTCATGCACCTCGATCGGATCGCCGCGCCCGAACTCACCGCTCAGCGAGACGATGCCCGCCGCGAGCAGACTGCCTCCGCTCCGCAGCGCCTCAGCGCAGCCAGTATCGACCACCAGCAGCCCTTCCAGCTTTTGCCGCGCGCCAAGCCATGCCTTGCGGGCGCCATCGTTACGCTGAGGACGGAACAGAGTGCCGACATCGCCATCCAGCGCGCGTGCCAGCGGCATCTCGTGGGTGCCGTTGATAATCGCCAGCGCAATGCCCGCCCGCTCGGCAATTTCGGCGGCCTGCAATTTCGAGGTCATCCCGCCCGAGCCCATGCCCGAGCCCGAACTGGGGCTGGCCATCGCATAAATCTCGGCGGTGACACCTTCCACCAGCGGCATCAACTGCGCGCCCTCTACGCGCGGATCGCGGTCATAAAGCCCGTCGATGTCCGACAGCAGCACCACCGCGTCAGCCGCAGCCGCCTGCGCCACGCGCGCAGCGAGCCGGTCGTTGTCGCCAAAGCGGATTTCCTCGGTGGCGACCGAATCGTTCTCGTTGATGACCGGCACCACGCCTGCCTTAAGCAGTCGCCCGATCGTGGCCGAAGCGTTGAGATAGCGGCGGCGATCCTCCAGATCGTCCAGCGTGAGCAGCATCTGCGCCGCGATCAGGCCATGCTGGCCGAGCAGCTCGGCCCACAGCCCGCCCAGCGCAATCTGGCCCACCGCGGCGGATGCCTGCGCATCGGCCAGGCTCCCACGCCCGCCCCGCGCCATGCCAAGCCGCGCCGCGCCCAGCGCAATCGAGCCCGAGCTGACCACGATGACCTTCTGTCCGCCCTCGCGCAGACGCGCGATCTCGCCGGTCAGCCCGGTAAGCCATGCGCGGCGAGGCTGGCCGTCCTTGCCGACCAGCAGCGAAGAGCCGACCTTGAGCACGACCAGCGGCGCAAGCGCACTGTCGGCCAGATCACGAAGGCAGGTGATGCTCATAGACGGCGGCTTAGCGCGTCAGCCGAGCGGATTCCACGGCTTTGCGGGCTCGTCAGTCTCTTCCTCGGACAGCACCGGGGCAGCCTTGGTCTCGGTGGAGGTGCGCAGCGGCAGATAGGCGAGCAGCGCATCGAGCAGCGCGTTGATCCCGTGACCGCTCAGGCCCGAGATCGGAAACACCTTGTCAGCACCTGCCGCGATCAGCTCCTCGGAGAAGCCCTGCACCAGCTCGTCATCGGCCTGATCGACCTTATTGAGCACGACCATGCGCGGCTTGCCTGCCAGTTCATCGTCATAGGCCGACAGCTCGTCCTCGACGATGCGCATGGCCTCGACCGGATCGGTCCCGCCGATGTCGATCAGGTGGATCAGCACCCGGCAACGCTCGATATGGCCGAGGAAGCGGTCGCCAATCCCCGCGCCGTCAGCAGCGCCTTCGATCAGGCCGGGAATGTCGGCGATCACGAATTCGCGCCCCTTGTGGTGGACCACGCCCAGCTTGGGCACCAGGGTGGTGAAGGCATAGGCCCCGACCTTGGCCCGCGCGTTGGAGACGGCGTTGATGAAGGTCGACTTGCCCGCGTTCGGCAGGCCGAGCAGGCCCACGTCGGCCAGCAGCTTTAGCCGCAGCCACACCCACATCTCCTGCGCGGGCTCACCCGGCTGATGCTGGCGCGGGGCGCGGTTGGTGCTCGACTTGTAGCTGGCGTTGCCGCGCCCGCCCATGCCACCTTCGAGCAGGGTCACTTCCTGCCCCTCCTCGGTGAAGTCGGCGATCAGCTCTTCGCGCTCCTCATCGAACACCTGCGTACCGACGGGCACCTCGATCACAAGGTCGTCAGCGGCAGCGCCGGTGCGGTTGCGACCCATGCCGTGACCGCCGCGCTTGGCCTTGAAGTGCTGCGAATAGCGGAAGTCGATCAGCGTATTGAGGCCGGGCACGGCGCGAAAGATCACGTCGCCGCCCTTGCCGCCGTTGCCGCCATCGGGCCCGCCGTACTGGATGAACTTTTCGCGCCGGAAGCTTACCGCTCCCGGTCCACCAGCGCCGGACTTCAGATAGATCTTGGATTGATCGAGAAAATGCATGACAGGCCCTTAGCCTAAAAACCGCAATCGCGGAAACGGTCGCGAAGCAGCCGCAAGGGCGACCACCCGCCCGCAGCGGCCCTGCAGCTCCAGCAAAGCCAGAACGCGAGGATTAGCCGCGAGGACGCTCATCCGGATGGGTGAGCGGAAAACAACAATCCAGAAACACCGGAGGCCACCGCCGCTGGCGATGGCCTCCGGTGTTTCTGGTGGAGCCGAGCGGGATCGAACCGCTGACCTCGTCATTGCGAACGACGCGCTCTCCCAACTGAGCTACGGCCCCTTATCCAGGTTCGCCAAGCACGGAATCGCATCCGGGCCCGGCTGGGAGGGCGGCTCTTAACGCCAAGCCGCCCTTCCGAAAAGGAAAAAATGTCGAGACCTACTGAGCGTCACTCGGCAGCGGCTGCACCACCGGGGTGCCGCTGACGGTCTCATCCACCGGTACGACCGGAACCTCAGCGCCGGTCTCAGTATCGAGTACATAGCCGGTTGCACCTGAAAGGTCATCGCTCGGCGTAGGCTGCGTGCCGTTGCCGTAGATCGCTACCCAGCCCGGCTGCGACGGGCCATATTGCGCGCCCCACTTGCGGTCCCACGCCGCGGACAGGTTCTCGTATTCCTCGTAGGCGGTGTAAAAGCGCTCGAATGCCTGCTCGTAACGCTGGAGACCGGAGGTCGCGAAAGCGACAATGTCTTCCGGCGGAGAGGCGAGGAACTCGCTCCCGACTTGCCGCGCAGTGGCGCAGAATTCGGCCCGCGCAGATGGATTGGCGAAGTAGTTATAGACACCGGTCGCATGGGTTTCACGCGCCAGCAGCGCCTCGCGGTTGTTCCGCGCGTCCTCGCGATACTTGCGATCGATCGCCGTGTTCGCTCGCGACAGGCTGCGTGACTGCGTGTCGAGCATCGCGCCGTAGCCAACGATAATCGGATCGTCCGCCTCGACCTGGCAATTGAGCGCAGCCACGTTCCAGCCCGAGCGGAAGTGCCAAAGCGTCTCGTTCTCGTCGAGATCGGTGTTAATCGTGCGCCGGACCCCGGCAGCATCGCGCTGCGGAATGTCCATGGTGTAGGACGACTGTGGCGGCGGCAGCGGACGAAAAGGCACGGCTTCCACCACTGGCGGCGGAGGCGGCGGGGGTGGCGGAGGCGGCGGCGGGGCCGGCGTGGTGCAGGCAGCGCAGGCCAGCACCGTGGCCAGAAGCGCCGTGTTGGAAAGCCTGCGGGGCGTCAGTTCGATTTGCAAGTGTGAGTCCTCTCCGCCGCAATGGCGCTCGATTATGGTGCGGCGCGCCTGAACGAGGGATGGCGCAGCTCCGCAGGTGGACAATACACTTTGCCCGGCGGCACCAGAAGCACCACCGGGCAAATATTTCACCGTTTATCTGATAAGCTTCACAGCCTGGCTCTTAGTTGCGCGTGGCACCCATGAAGCGCAGCAGGAACAGGAACATGTTGATGAAGTCGAGATAGAGGCTGAGCGCGCCCATCACCACCATCTTGCCCATCGGATAGGCCGCAGCCACCGCGGGATTGGTCATCTTCATCTGGTTGATCGCCAGATATTCCTGCTTGAGGCGCTGGGTATCGTAGGCGGTGAGGCCCGCGAAGATCAGCACACCCAGACCGCTAATGGCCCACATCAGGCCCGGCGACTGCAGCCACAGGTTGAGCAGCGAAGCGACCAGAATGCCGATCACACCCATGATCAGGAAGCTGCCGAAACCCGACAGATCCTTGCCCGTGGTGTAGCCGAACAGGCTGAGGCCAGCGAAGGCCGCAGCCGTGGCGAAGAAGGTCACCGCGATCGAGCCCGAGGTGTAGACGAGGAAAATCGTCGACAGCGACAGCCCCATCAGGACCGCGAAGCCCCAGAACATCGCCTGCAATGTGGCGGTCGAGAACTTGTTGCGGCCGAAGCTCATCGCGAACACGATGGCGAGCGGCGAAAGCGCCACGATCCACATCAGCGGACCCGAGGCAAAGGCATAGGCCCAGCCCATGTTGGCCGTAAGCGCAGCGACCACACCGGTCAGCAGCACGCCCGAAGCCATGTAGTTGTAAATCGAAAGCATGTGCGCGCGCAGGCCGGCGTCGAACGTGGTGCCGCCTGACAGATCACGCTTCTGGCCCGCCGACGCGCCGAAGCCTTGCTGGCCAAAGCCAGTCTGCGGGCGGTTGTCGTTCCAATTTGCCATTTGTTGCAAACTCCTTTGTCCGGCCTCCAGAGGGGCGGGCCGGGCTATGGCCAATATCGCGATGAAGGCCTGCGATTTCAAGCGAAACCGGCAGGCGTTACATTAACCTTCGTCGCGCGCTTCACGCGCCATTTCCAGGCTGCGATCGCGGGCTGCGCGCAAGGTCTTGGCCATGAGAGTGGACAGTGCCTCATCCTCGTCAAGCGCATCGAGGCCCGCACGGGTCACCCCGCCCTTGCTGGCTACCATGTCTGCCAGCTTGCCCGGCGAGTGCTCGGACTGCGCCGCAAGCGCCGTTGCGCCCTCCACCATCGCCAGCGCGAATTGCTGCGCCTTTTCGTCGGGCAGGCCAAGCCGCACCGCAGCATTGGAGAGCGCATCGATGAAGCGATAGACGAAGGCCGGGCCGCTGCCCGCCAGCGCGGTGACGAGATCGAACTTGTCCTCGCCCACCCACTCGGCATAGCCCAGCACGCCCATCAATTCGATCAGCGCGGCCTGGCTCGCCTCATCAAGACCCGCCTGCGCCAGCGCGACCGGCGACTTGCCCATCGCCACCGAAAGATTGGGCATCACCCGCACCTGCGCCGCCGAACGCGGGAACTTGTCCTTCAGCGTGGAAAGCTCGACCCCTGCCAGAATCGACAGCACGGTGCAGTCTGGCCCGGCCAGCGGTTCGATCTTCGGAGCGAGATCAGCCAGCATCTGCGGTTTTACGCCGATCATGATGGCGTCAAACTTACGGTCGGTGGGCACCTCACGCAGCAGTTCGACATCGCCGGGCACCGTTTCGCGCGTCGGCGTGACGACAGTGAAGCGGCTGGGCGAAATGCCCGCAGCGAGCCAGCCTTCGAGCATGGCTCCGGCCATGTTGCCGCAGCCAAAAAGGAGGATAGATTCGAATGCCATAAAAACTTCCTTAGCCGTAGTCGCCAGTTCGGCCTTACCAAGTTTGGGCTAAGCGAGAAATTTCAAGCCCAAAGTTTCCTCAGGCCTCGCCTGCCGCGTCGACCATGGCGGCAGCCAGCGCATCACGCGGGCTCTTATCGCCCCACAAGACGAACTGGAACGCAGGATAGAACCGGTCACACTCGGAAACGGCCGTATCCAGCGCCAATTGCGCCATATCGAGGCTGATCGTGCCGTCATCCCCCAGCAGCAGCCCGTGGCGATAAAGCAGAACCGAGCCGTGCGACCAGATATCGAAATGGCCGAGCCAGAGCTGCTCGTTTACCATAGCGAGCAATTCCTGCGCCTCGCGCAGCCTGGCCTCGGTGACGCGCACTTCCGGCAGGCACAGCAATTGCAGAACCCGGTCTTCCGCACGCCAGATGGCGCGCAGCTGATAGGTCGTCCAACTGCCTGGAATTTCGCCGCAAATCTCGTCATCGCCGACGAAATTGTGGGCCCAGCCGTGGGCCTCGAACACGGCGGCGAGCATATCCACCGGTGCGGCATCCTCGGTCGCGTCGATGGTCTCGCGGGTGGTCGTCATGCGCATAGTGCCTGTGTCCTCGTCATGTCATGCTTAATGGCTGACGCGCTGGCCTGCACGCAATTGCTGTACCGAAGTCCCCCGTGCAAAACTGCAATCGGCTGTTCGTAGCATGTGTAAAAAGAAAAGGGTGCAGAACCCCGACAACGCGGCGTTGCGCTACAGGGGCTTGATCTCCTGACCCGCGTCACTGGTGAAGCGGAAGCTGTCAACACCCGCCTTGCCAAGCTCAGACACGAACTGCTGCGCTTCGCGGGCGCTGTCGAACGGGCCGGTGAGCAGGCGGTTGGTCTGGCCCCATGGGGCGTAGAACGCCTCTGCATCGTCGAGCAGGCCATCTGCTTGCCGCTTGATCCGCCGCCAGTCGAAACGGAAGGCCCCCGTATCCCGACCCGTCGCCACTTGCACCCATTGGCGCGATGGATGCGCCGGAGGCGGCGGCGGCGCAGGGCGTTCACGCGGGATGTCGATCGCGGTGATGTCGACCGCATTGGCCGATGCGGCAACCGGCAGCTGCGATCCGCCAGCGAAGTCGGCAAAGGCCGTGGCCAGATCGGGCTTAGGCTCCGGCTCTTCCTCGACGACAGGAATCTCCTGGGTGGCAGGCGACGTTTCGGCAGTGGTGAGCGACGCCACCACCACCGCTTGCTGAGCGGGCTCAGGCTGCGCTTCGGGCGCGGGTGCGACGGCAGGCAATTCCTCGCTTGCGTCGGCCATAGCAACAGGAGCCTCCTGCACGGGCCGCGGTGGCAATTCCGCTTGCGCCGAGCTGCTCGCGACCTGCTCGCTGGCGGAGCGTTGCGGCATGACCGCTGGCGGCAACTCGCCTGACGTCGAGTTGATCGCAATCGGCCCGCTGACAGAGGGTTGCGGCTCGGGCGCTGGAACGGGGGGCGCGGCCTGAGCTGGAGCAGGTGCAGAAGCAGGAGCTGAAGCCGAAGCAGCGGAGGCACTGGCCAGCGCCGGGCCTGCCGGAACAAGACGCTCGTCACCGCGCGCAGTGGAGGTTGGGCTAGCAGGCTCTTCATCCGCCGCTTCACCAAGCGCGGCAATGCGCGGATCGTCACGCCCGATCTGCGAGCCCGACGGAAACTGCCCCAGGTCGGCGGCGGCCGCCTGTTGCGCCTTGGTGAGCCGGGGCATGTAACGCAGATAGGGTGCGATCCGGCTGGCCAGCTGCGCAGGCAGCATGGTCTCGGCAATCGTCACCGCCTCGGCTTCCTTGCCCAGAATCGCCAAGGCAAAGGCGCGCGTGCGAAAGGCGGCAAGATCGTTGCGCTGAAGCAGCGGCAGCAAAACCTCTTCCGCAGCCTCCTGATCGCCCGAAATTGCATAGCTGATGGCAAGACGCCGCACCGTTTCCGGATCGGGATCCTCGTTGATCGACTGCCGGTATAGGCGCTGCGCACGGGCATTGTTGCCGACCAGATCGAAGGCCAAGGCCCGCTCGCCCGCAAGCGGCTCCATCGGCGCGCCAGCATAGGCGGCGTTTTCGAACAGTTGCAGCGCCGTCACCGCCTCGCCCCGGCGCACCGCCACCTGCCCCAGCCCGGCCAGCATCCTGCCATTATCGGGATCGACGTCCTGCGCGCGGGCAAAGAAGCCAAGCGCGGCATCGACATTGTCGAGTGCGAGCGAGGCCTCGCCCGCATCGACCAGTGCCTCAACCGAATCCGGATTGCTCGACAAGCGGCGCATCGCGTTTGCCAGATCATCCGCGGCGGGATCGGGTAGCGCCTGCACCACTTCCTGCGCGCGCAAGGCAGGAGCACCGCCCGCGCTAAGGCAAAGCGCGGTGCCGCAGGCGAACAGGGCTCTAAGTTTTGACATTGCGGGCCTAGATGGCACGCGCGCCGCATTTGGCAAGCGCGCGGCCATCAGCAATGCGACTACTGGTTGTTCTGCCGCCCCAGGAAGCGCGGGATGCGCATGTTGGGGGCAGCATCATCGTCATCGTCGTCCGAATCGTCTTCATCGACCGAACCGCGCGAGAGGTTGGCCATGCGCTCGAACAGGGTGCTTCCCGGGCTGGTGCCGCCCGCGAACCCCGTCGTTGTGCCAGCCCGGCCCGGGCCCGCTTGCGAGGTCGCCTCGGCCTTCGCCTCTTCGCCGCCGCCAACAAGGTTGCGGCGACGTCCGGGCAGGCCAACGGCATCTTCCTCATCCGCCAGGCTGGAGGAATCGAGCAGCAGCTCATCGTCCTCATCCGCACTGGCCTGCGCGTCCGGACCATCCTGGCCCGCAGCGCCCTTGCGCTCGAACGGCGCAAATCGCTGGGGTTGTGCATCGGCACCATCGTCACCGCGAACCTCTTCGACATCGCCCAGCTCGGCGAGATCCATCGGTTCGGGCGCCGAGCCAGCCGGCTCGGGGTTACGCAGGTCATCAAGGTCCGCCGCACCCGGTTCTTCGGCTGCAGCTTCCGTGTCGGCTTCGTCGACATCGTCGAAAGCAGCGGCAGCAACAGCGCCGCTACCGGCCATCGGGGTCTTCGGGCCGCGCGAGGTCGACAGGTCGAGCGGACGCGATGTCGCCTTGGCAGCGCTATCGCCGGTCTGTTCAATCCCGGTGGCGACCACCGAAACGCGGATCTTGCCTTGCAGATCGGGGTTGAAGGCCGAGCCCCAGATGATGTTGGCTTCGGGATCGACCAGCTCGCGGATGTGGTTGGCCGCTTCGTCCACCTCAAGCAGGCGCATGTCCTCGCCGCCAATGATCGAGATGATCACGCCCTTGGCGCCCTGCATCGAAACACCGTCAAGCAGCGGGTTGGCGATGGCGCGCTCAGCAGCTTCGAGCGCGCGGTTCTCGCCCTCGCCTTCGCCCGTGCCCATCATGGCCTTGCCCATCTCGTTCATCACCGAACGCACGTCGGCAAAGTCGAGGTTGATGAGGCCCGGCATCACCATCAGGTCGGTGATCGAGCGCACGCCCTGCTGCAGCACCTCGTCGGCCAGCTCGAAGGCTTCCTTGAAGGTGGTGTCGGCCTTGGCGACCAGGAACAGGTTCTGGTTCGGAATGACGATCAGCGTATCGACGTGCTTTTGCAGCTCCTCGATCCCGCTTTCGGCGGCGCGCATCCGGCGCGTGCCTTCGAACAGGAACGGCTTGGTGACCACGCCAACAGTGAGAATGCCCTTCGACCGCGCGACCTCCGCGATCACCGGCGCAGCGCCGGTTCCGGTGCCGCCGCCCATGCCCGAGGCGATGAACACCATGTTCACGCCTTCGAGCGCGCGCTCGATTTCCTCGACCGTTTCTTCAGCCGCCGCGCGCCCCACTTCGGGCCGCGAGCCAGCACCCAGGCCCTGCGTGATGTCAGGGCCAAGCTGGATGCGATGCTCCGCAATGGCGTTGTTCAGCGCCTGCGCATCGGTGTTGGCGACGACGAAATCGACACCTTCGATCTCGCTCTCGATCATATTGGCGATGGCGTTGCCACCCGCCCCGCCCACACCGATCACGGTGATACGGGGACGAAGTTCTTCCACCGAAGGCGGACCGATATTGATGCTCATCTCATTCTCCTGCGGATATGTCCCGCCATCCACGATTCAAAGCTTGTGCCACAAAGCCTTAGGCGGGCGTTATCCGAAAACTCTACAAATCCACAATTGCGCGCACCTGACTCCTTGGCGCGCACCACTCAAAAAAAATCACGCATGGCTTTCCACACCCGGCCAACTGCCGCCGCCGGGCCCGGACGGTGGGCCCGCGTGAAGCGCGAGCCGACGCGGCGAATGTCGACCGGATCGCGCAAAGCATAGAGAACCAACCCCGCCAGCGTGGAGAATCCAGGCACCGAATGGGCCTCCGGAAGGCCCTTCAGCGCGGGCGGTCGGCCGATCCGCACGGCAACACCAAGCACGCTCTGGGTATAGTCCGCGAGGCCGGCCAGCTCGGCCCCGCCGCCTGTCAACACGACCTGTCGCGCCTGCCGGCCACCGTTGGTGCCGGTGTAGCCCATGGCTTCAAGACTGCGGCCGACTTCGCTCATCAGCGCATCGAGTTCGCCAGTGATCACCGTGATCAGCTCCGCCCGCGGCACCTGCTCGCGATCATCAGCCCCGCGTGCGACCGGCCCACGGCCTTCCTCGCCCGGCGCGGTGACGGCGATCATCTCGCGGTGATCAGCCGGGCTCGCAATGGCCGAGCCGTGCTTGCACTTGAGCCGTTCAGCCTGAAACCGGCGGATCGAAAAGGCCGAGGCAATCGCATCGGTAATATCGGCCGAGCCGCGCTGGATCGCGTTGAGCCCCACCAGCATTCCGCCCGCATAGACCGAGACATTGGTGACCTCGCCCCCGAACTCTACCAGCGCCACCCCGAGATCGCGTTCCTCTTCGGTAAGGCAGGCAAGGCCGGTGGCCAGCGGCGAGGCGACCACGCCCTGCACCTCGAGGTGTGCGCGCTGCACCGCCTCGGTCACATTGCGCATCGGCGCGCCGTCGGCGAGCATGATGTGAATGTCGACGCCCAGCCGCTCGGCATGAAGGCCCTGTGGGTTGAACACGCCATCAGCGCCATCGAGGAAATAGCAGGCTGGCTGCGCATGCAGCACGGTGCGGCCATCGGGTTCGAGGCTGCCCTGCGCGGTAACCAGCAGGTGCTCGATATCCTCTTCCTCGATCCGGCGCCCGCCGATCGCGATCTCGACCGGGCGGATTTCGCTAGTGAGGCCCGCGCCCGAAGCGCCAAGCCAGACCGCGTCGACGCTCGCCCCCGCCAGCTTTTCCGCCCGCTCCAGCGCGTCACGCACGGCATAGGTCGCCGCGGCCATATCGGTGACATAGCCGCGCTTGATGCCCTGGCTGGCGCGATGGCCGCTGCCCAGCACCTGCATCTCGCCGTTCTCCGAGACAGCAGCAATCATGGCCGAGATGCGGAACGAGCCGATGTTGACCGCGCCGATCACGTGTTCGATGCGATTTGCCCCGCCCGACATCAGCTTTCCTCCCCCATATCCATCTGGCTGCTCTCGGCGCGCCCCGGCACGCGCATGGTCATCTTCGGCGGGTTGCGCAGATCGAACGCGACCACCTCGCCGCCGATCAGGCGATGCACGCCGTCCGCTTCGGCAAAGGCCACCAGCGCGGCGGCAGACCGGTCTGCGCCTTCGGGCAGAGATAGACGCTGCCCGGTGGAAAAGGTCAGATCCCAGCGGCGGTTACCGATCCAGTCCGCCTCCGCGACCTGTTGGCGCAGCGCCGGGGCCGCATCGAGCAGCGACGCTAGCGCCTCGACCTGACCCTGTGCGCCCTCGCCGCCGATCACCAGCATGTCCTTGGCATCTTCAGGTGCGACGTCTTCCAGTTCGACCCCGGTGGCATCGATCAGGACCAGTTCGTCATCGCGGCGCAGCGCCGCGTGCGGCTCACGCTCGACGATGTCGACCACCAGCACGTCGGGCAGCTGGCGCGAGACACGCGCATCCTTGACCCACGGCAGCGTCAACAGCTGATCGCGCAGCGCATCCAGGTTCACCCGCGTCATCGCCAGGTCGCGCTGGCCGATGGCGCGTTCATATACCATCATCTCGCTGAGGCGATTGGTCCCGCGCACCTCGACATGGTGCACCTCGAACCCGGCATTGGCCGAGGCCAGCGCAAAGCGGTCTTCGGCAAAGTCGGAAAGGCCGGTGACGCGCGCGATGAACACCACGAAGGCCAGCGCTCCGGCAAAGATCAACACCGTGAAAAACTTGTGCAGCTGGCTCTCGCTGAACGGCAGCAGTCCGAGCAGGCGGCCAAGCAGCGACCGGCCCTGCCCGCGCGCCTTACGCACGCGGCGGCTGGTGTCGGCGGCGCGGGCCTGGCGGCGCACGCCCTTCACGTTGCGGCTGATCTTCTGCGCCATCTATCCGCCCTTGCCAAAGAAGCGGAGCGCATCGGCGACGATGATCTCACACAGGTCAGGATAGGAAATGCCGCAGAAGCGCGCCTGTTCGGGCACGAGGCTGAGCGGGGTCATGCCCGGCTGGGTATTCGTTTCGAGCAGGAACAGCCCGTCCGCACCGCGCTGGTCGTCCCAGCGATAGTCCGACCGGCTCACGCCCCGGCACCCGAGCAGCTTGTGCGCGCGCAGGGCATATTCGCAGCACAGCGCGGCGATGTCTTCGGGAATGTCGGCGGGGCATACGTGATCGGTCATCCCGTCGGTGTACTTGGCGTCAAAATCGTAGAAGCCCGATTTGGGCACCAGTTCAGTGACGCCCAGAGCCTTGTCGCCGAGCACTGCCGTGGTCAGCTCGCGCCCGCGAATATAGGGTTCGGCCAGCAGGGTTTCGAAGCGCTGCCACGGACCTTCGACATCCCGCCGGATAGGATTGCCGTAGTTGCTCTCGTCGGTGACAATGGCGACGCCGACCGAGCTGCCCTCGTTGACGGGCTTGAGGACATAGGGGCGCGGCAGCGGGTCGCCATCATAGAGGTCTTGCGACTTGACCACGCGCCCACCGGGCATGGGCACACCGTGCGGCACCAGCGCCTGCTTGGTCAGCTCCTTGTCGATCGCCACCACCGAGGTGGCAAGGCCGGCATGGGTATAGGGAACGCCCATAAGGTCGAGCATGCCCTGCACCGTGCCATCCTCGCCCGGCACGCCGTGGAGCGCGTTGAACACGACATCGGGCGCGGCCTCGGCAATGCGCGCGGCAACGTCGCGGTCCATGTCGAGCCGGGTCACCTTGTGGCCCTTGCTTTCAAGCGCATCGGCCACCCCGTTGCCGGACATGAGCGACACCTCGCGCTCGTTCGCCCAGCCGCCCATCAGCACCAGAATATGCAACTTTTCCAAGCTCACGGCCTTCCTACCCGCTGAATTTCCCATTGCAGCGCCACGCCGGTCGCCTCAGCCACGCGGCGGCGCACTTCCTCGCCCAGCCCCTCGATATCGGAGCTGGTGGCATGGCCGGTATTGATGAGGAAATTGGCGTGCTTCTCACTCACCTGCGCATCGCCCATCTTGAGGCCCCGGCAACCTGCCGCATCGACCAGCCGCCAGGCCTTGTCACCCTCGGGATTCTTGAAGGTCGAACCGCCAGTCTTGCTGCGCAAGGGCTGCGTTTCCTCGCGCGCATGGGCGATGCGGTTCATCTCCGCCTCGATCTCCGCCGGATCGCCCGGCTCGCCTTTAAAGCGCGCCGCGACCACGATCGCCCCATCGGGCAGGCGCGAATGGCGATAGGAATAATCCAAATCGGCCACCGGCACACGGATGCAGGCGCCATCGGGCAGGACGACATCGCAATCGACCAGCACATCGGCCACCTCGCGGCCATAGGCCCCGCCATTCATGCGCACGAAGCCGCCCACGGTGCCGGGAATGCCGCGAAGGAATTCCAGCCCCGCAATGCGCGCATCGCGCGCGCTTGAGGCCACCAGAATGCCCGGCGCACCGCCACCGCATTCGAGCACGTTGTCGCGCTTCACCTCGACGCTGGCAAAGGGTTTGCCCAGCCGCACGACCACGCCCGGTACGCCGCCATCGCGGATGATGAGGTTGGAGCCGAGCCCCAGCGCCATCACCGGGACGCCCTTCTCCATCCGGGTCAGGAACTGGATCAGGTCTTCCACGCTGTCCGGCTCGAACAGCCAGTCAGCCGTGCCGCCGCTCTTGAACCAGACCAGCTTGGCCAGCGGCGCATCCTTGGTGAGCTTGCCCGCCACCTTCTGCGGCACCTTGCCGCCAACGGTGCTCTCCTCGTGCGAGCCGGGGGCAGTTGGCATGTTCATGCTGGCATCAGGCTGCATCAGTTGCCTCCTGCTTGCGCTGCGCATTGACGGCATCGGCAAGGCCCGCGGCCCAGCGCGTGATATCGCCCGCGCCAAGGCAGACCACGATATCGCCCGGCTCGACCAGCCCGGCCAGTTCGCCCGCCAGAGCTTCGGGGCTGGCGATGGGCCCGGCCTGCCGGTGCCCGCGTGCCTTCAGGCCCGCCACCAGCGCATCGGAGGATATCCCCTCGATAGGATCTTCCCCCGCCGCATAGACCGGCGCGGCATAGACCACGTCGGCATCGGTGAAGCAGCCCTGAAACTCTTCCATCAGATCGCGCAGCCGGGTGAACCGGTGCGGTTGGGCGACCGCAATCACCCGGCCCGAAGCCGCCTCGCGCGCGGCAGAGAGCACGGCGCGGATTTCGACCGGATGGTGCGCATAGTCGTCGATCACGCGCACCTCTTCACCGCCGCCAAGTGCGATCCGGCCCATCTCGGTGAAACGCCGTCGCACTCCGCCGAAGCGGGCAAAGCCTGCGCGGATGGTATCCTCAGGGCAGCCCATCTCCAGCGCCACGGCGACCGCAGCCGCTGCGTTCTGCACGTTGTGCCGCCCAGGCATCGGCAGCACGATGTCGGCCACCCGGCGCTCCGCGCCATCACGCTCGCGCTGGATCACGTCGAACCGGCTCTTGCCGCCCTCGGCGACGAGGTTTTCGATCCGCACATCGGCATGTGGGCTGAAACCGTAGGTGATCACACGCCGGTCGCGCACGCGGGCGATCACGTTCTGCACCTCGGGGTGATCGAGGCACAGCACCGCCGCGCCATAGAAGGGCACGTTCTCGATGAACTGGAGAAAAGCATCCTTCACCCCATCGAAGCTGCCATAGTGATCGAGGTGTTCGGGATCGATGTTCGTGACAACCGCAATGGTGCCGTCGAGGCGCAGGAAGCTGCCGTCGCTCTCGTCGGCTTCGACCACCATCCACTCACTGTCGCCCAGCCGCGCGTTCGAGCCGTAGCTTTCGATAATGCCGCCATTGATGACCGTGGGATCGACCCCGCCCGCATCAAGCAGCGTGGCAACCATGGAGGTCGTGGTGGTCTTGCCGTGCGTGCCTGCCACCGCGACCGTGCTTTTCAGCCGCATCAATTCGGCCAGCATTTCGGCGCGGCGCACCACCGGGATGCGCGCTTCCAATGCGGCGGCGACCTCGGGATTGGTCCGACGCACCGCTGTGCTGGTGACCACCACCGCCGCATCGCCAAGGTTTTCCGCCGCATGGCCCACATGCACGGTGATCCCACGCGCGCGAAGCCGCTGCACGCTGGCACCTTCGGCCAGATCGCTGCCCTGCACCGTATAGCCAAGATTGTGCATCACCTCGGCAATGCCAGACATGCCGATGCCGCCGATGCCGACAAAATGGATCGTGCCGATGTCGGTGGGAACGCCCTTCATTCGGCGTTCTCCTTGGCCACCTGTCCGGTCGCCTCGCGCGAGACCGAGGTCGTACGTGCCTCTCCGGCGACGCGGATCACATCCTGAATGGTGTCGCCGCCAAAGCTCTCGACCAGATCGGCAAGATCTTCCGCCGCCTTGGGCCGGCCGCAGTTGAAAGCGGCATGGGCGGCAGTGGCGAGCGTCTCGGGACGCATGGCCATCGCCTGGATCTGCTTGGCGAGTTCCTTCGCGGTAAAACCCGTCTGCCGGATCGCACGCGCGCCGCCAGCAGCGACCATCTCGCGCGTGTTCGCAGCCTGATGGTCATCCGTCGCAATCGGCAGCGGCACGAGGATCGCGGGACGCCCCACGGCAGTCAGCTCGGCAATGGTCGAAGCGCCCGCCCGGCCGATGAACAGGTGCGCATCGGCCAGCTGGGCAGCCATGTCTTCGAAATAGGTCGCCAGCTCGGCGGCAATGCCATGGCTGGCATAGCGTTCGCGCACTTTTTCAACGTCTTCCGGGCGGCACTGCTGGGTCACCTGCAACCGGCCGCGCAGCGCGGTCGGCAGCATCGAGAGGCCATCGGGCACAACGTCCGAAAGCACGCTCGCCCCCTGACTGCCGCCGGTCACCAGCACACGGAACAGGCCATCAGCGGTGAACGGCGGAAACGGCTCCTCGCGCAAAGACAGCACACCGGGGCGCACCGGATTGCCGACCAGATGAACCTTGGCCTGATGTGCAGGCTTCAACCGATCGACCTGCGGATAGGACGTGGCAATCGCATCGACGCGCCCCGCCAGCAGGCGGTTCACGCGGCCCAGCACCGCGTTCTGCTCGTGGATCACCGTGCCGATACCTTCGGCGCGCGCCGCCAGCAGCGCAGGCAGCGCCGGATAGCCGCCGAAGCCCACCACACAGCTGGGCTGGAACGTCTCGTACATCCGCCGCGCCTGCCCCTTGCCCTCAAGCACGGCGGCAATGGCCTTGGGCCAGCGAAGCGGGTTCTTCCCGAAGCGCCCGGCAGGCAGCACGTGGGCGGTAAGGAAATCGGGCTTGCCGGGGATCGCCGCGCCGCGCTCGTCAGTAATGAGCGCGACATGGTGCCCGCGCCGCTCCAGCGCATGGGCCAGCGCAAAGGCCGGGGTGAGGTGCCCGCCGGTGCCCCCGGCGGCAAGAACGTAGTGGCGCGAAATTCCGGGCATCAGCCGGCCTCTTTCTCGAGCGTACCGCGCAGATCGAATTTCTCGCGGTCAAGGAACGGGTTGCGCCGTGTCACCGCCAGCAGAAGACCGATGGTGAAACACTGCGCAAGGGTCGAAGAGCCACCATAGCTTACCAGCGGCAACGTCATACCCTTGGATGGGAAAAGCTGCAGATTGACGAGGATGTTGATGAACGCCTGCCCGCCGAACAGCGCAACCAGCCCGCTGGCGGCAAGGATATTGTACATCCGGTCCTCGTTCACCAGCCGCACCAGCACACGCATCACGATGGCCAGATAGAGCACCACGATGATCCCGCAGACCAGCAGGCCGAACTCCTCGCCAATGGCGGAGAAGATGTAGTCGGTGTGCGCCTCGGGCAGGCGCATCTTGTTCGTGCCGAGCCACAGCCCGGTGCCGGTCCAGCCGCCACCCTGCAAGGTGCGCGCGGCAAGATCGACCTGATCGTAGGCCGTGCCGCCACCGAGGAAGGAATCGATGCGGTGGCGGGCATTATCATAGAACAGGTAAGCCGCGACCAGCCCCGCCACGCCAAGGCCGCTGATCACGCCGATCCGCTGCATCGGCAATCCGGCCAGCATCACCATCACAAACCACGCCCCGACAAACAGGATCGCTGCGCCAAGGTTGGGCTGCGCGATCAGGAGGCCGACGATCACCACCAGCAGCCCCACGCTGACCCCGATCACCGGCAGATCGGGATCGTGCAGCTTCCACGAGAGAATCCATGCCAGCGCAATCACGAAAGCGGGCTTCAGGAACTCGCTTGGCTGAAGGCTCAGCCCGAGGTTGAGCCACCGGCGCGCGCCATTCACCTCGGTGCCGACGACAGGCACCAGCAAGAGGCAGAACAGCATGGTCGCCGCCAGCACAATGGCCCCGCGCCGCAAAAGCGTGGGTTCGATCAGTGAGGTCGCCAGCAAGATCATGATCCCCAGCGCCTGCCAGCGCAGGTGCAGCCAGAAGAAGTGCAGATCCTCCAGCTGCGTATCTGCCGTCGACAGACGTTCAGCGCTGGCCGGCGAGGACGAAGCCACAGCCAGTGCCCCCACCGCCATCAGCAGGGCAATCAGCACCAGCAGCACACGGTCGATCTCGCGCCACCAGATGCGAACCATCCGGCGCCGCTCTTCCGCCAGTGCCAGCCCCTTGTACTGAGGCCTCGCTGGCGCACCCGGGAGGCTCACCCCATGAACGATTCCGCGCGGCTTGTTCATGCCTCATCGCTCCCCGTATCGGTGCCGACGCACAGTTCGCGAAAGGCATTGCCGCGCACCTCGTAGTCGCGGAACTGGTCGAAGCTGGCGCAGGCCGGGCTGAACAGCACCACGTCGCCCGCCTCGGCCTTCGCGCAGGCGCGGTTCACCGCTTCGCATAGCATCTCGCACGGCTCGACCGGGATATGGGGGCTAAGCAGGCGCCCGAACATCTCGGCCGCGTCACCGATGGTATAGGCGCACACGACATTGCCGAGATGAGCCATGCACTCGCCGAGGTTGTCGTCCTTGGGCAGCCCGCCGCAGATCCAGTGGACGCGCGGAAAGGCGGCCAGTGCGGGCGCTGTCGAGGCCGGGTTGGTGGCCTTGCTGTCGTTAACCCACAGCACATCGTTGTAGGTGCCGATCCGCTCCATCCGATGCGGCAGACCGGGATAGGTAACCAAGCCCTCGGCAATCACCTCATTGCCAAGGCCCAGCGCCTTGCCCACTGCGATCGCAGCGGCGGCGTTCTGTGCGTTGTGCGGGCCTTGCAAAGTCGGCCAATTGGCCTGCTCGCTCTGAAACACGAAACTGTGCTGTGTCTTGCGTCCCTTGCCGCCAACAGCGGCAACGGCAGCGGGCCTGCGTCGAAGCTGCTCAACGAGTTCGACAGGATCGGCAGGATCGTTTGCCAACTCCTTTGCGAGGCGGCGGGAAGGCTGGTCGCTTCCGGTGAGGACTGACGCCTGACCAACCGACTGCATCTCGAACAGCCGCGCTTTGGATGCTGCGTAGGCCTCGAAACCCTCATACCGGTCGAGATGATCAGGTGTCACATTGAGCGACACCGCGACGTCGCAATCGAGGCTAAAGGTCAGGTCGATCTGGTAGCTCGAGAGTTCGAGCACATAGACGCCGCCCTCGGGCAGCGGGTCCTGCCCCAGGATCGGCAGGCCGATATTGCCGCCCATCGTTGTCGGCACGCCCGCAGTCTTGAGAAGGTGATGGACCAGCGCCGTGGTGGTCGACTTGCCGTTGGTGCCGGTGATGCCCACCACCTTGTGCTCCGGCAGATCAGCCCGCGCCTGGGCAAACAGCTCAATATCGCCAATCACCGGCACACCCACCGCCCTGGCACGTGGCACCAGCGGATGGGTGTTGAGCGGAACACCGGGCGAAACCACGATAGCCTCGAACTGTTCGAGGGCGATCTCCATCGGGTCGGCAATCGTCACCCGCCCCGCCAGCTGCTCGCATGGTTCGGGGCGCCGGTCCCACGCCGTCACCCGCGCACCACTCTCCAGCAGCGCCTCGACGGTCGCCATCCCTGAGCGCGCCAGACCCAGCACACAGTAGGATTTATCCGCAAAGGCGCGCGAGGTGATCATCTTAGCTTGAGCGTCGACAGCCCGATCAGCGCGAGCACGATGGCAACGATCCAGAACCGGATCACCACGGTCGATTCCTTCCAGCCAAGCTGCTCGAAGTGGTGGTGAATCGGCGCCATGCGGAAGACCCGCTTGCCCGTCCGCTTGAACCAGAACACCTGCACCATCACGCTCACCGCTTCGAGCACGAACAGACCGCCCACGATGGCGAGCACGATCTCGTGATGGCTGGCCACGGCAATCGCGCCAAGCGCCCCGCCCAGTGCCAGCGAGCCGGTGTCACCCATGAACACGGCAGCAGGCGGCGCGTTGAACCACAGGAAGGCGAGCCCCGCCCCCATGATTCCCGCGCACAGGATGGCCAGCTCGCCCGCCAAGGGCACATAGGGAATGCCGAGATAGCCGGAGAAGTCGACGCGGCCTGCGACATAGCAGATGATCGCAAAGGTGCCCGCCGCGATCACCACCGGCATGGTGGCAAGGCCGTCCAGCCCGTCGGTCAGGTTCACCGCATTGCCCGCGCCCACGATCACGATGGCGGCGAAGACATAGTAGAACGGCCCCAGCGGGATCGAGCGATCCGACAGGAACGGCACATAGACGTTGGTGTTGATTTCGCTCACGATCAGCCAGGCGGCAATGCCGGCGACGACAAACTCTGCCAGCAGCCGGACCTTGCTCGAAAGGCCGGCATGGTGGCGCTTGGTCACCTTGTCGTAGTCATCAAGAAAGCCAATCAGGCCAAAGCCCGCGATCACCGCGAGACAGGCCCAGACGAACGGGTTGGCCAGATCCATCCACATGAGCATCGCCAGAAACAGCGAGGTGAGGATCATCAGCCCGCCCATGGTCGGCGTGCCGACCTTGGCGAGGTGCGTCTGCGGGCCGTCAGCGCGGATCGGCTGCCCCTTGCCCTGCCGCACGCGCAGCATGGCGATGAAACGCGGGCCGATGATCAGGCCGATCACCAGCGCGGTCATCATCGTCGCTCCGGCGCGGAAGGTCTGGTAGCGGACGAGGTTCCACAGCCCTTCGAATTCGAACAAACCTGCAAGAAAATAGAGCATGTCGGGCGTTTCAGCCTTCCCTGGCGACGAAGTGATCCACGAGGCGCGACAGCCCTACCGAATTCGAACCCTTGACCAGCACCGCATCGCCGCCGATCAGGCCGAATTCCTCGAGCGCGGAAATTGCCTCGCCTGCATCGGCGCAATGGGCGTAGCCGAGGGGATTGCCAAGCGTATTTACGGACTGTTTCCCCAGTTCACGCGCGAGCACTTCCATCTCCGGGCCGACCAGCACGGCAAAGTCGGCCTGCGCCGCCAGCAGCGGCTCGACCAGCTGGGCATGGAAACCCGGCCCGAAATCACCCAGTTCCTTCATCGCGCCAAGCACGGCGATGCGCCGGGTCGCCGGCGTCTGGCCCAGTTGCGAAAGGGTGGCGCGCATCGAGGCGGGGTTGGCGTTGTAGCTCTCGTCGATCAGCAGGGCATGGCCACCAACGGCGGCAATGCGGCGACGCGCTCCCCGGCCCTTGAGGCCGCCCATTTCGGCCAAAGCAAGGCCAGCAGCGCCCAGATCGCCGCCCGCAGCACGCACGGTGGCCATCGCGCACAGCGAGTTCGAAATCCAGTGCTCACCCGGCTCAGCCACGTGATAGCACAGGCTCGCGCCGTCCATCCTCGCGGTGACGAGCGCCCCGCCCTCCGCCAAGGGCAAGGCTTCGAGCAGGCGCACATCGGCATGGTCAGCACGGCCAAAACTCACGACCTTCGCACCAATGGCCAGCGCGGCGTCGCGCAGCCGCTCGAAATGGGGGCTGTCGGCGGGGATCACGGCGGTGCCGCCCGGCTCCAGGCCGCCGAAAATCTCGGCCTTGGCATCGGCAATAGCCTCTTCGGAGCCGAGGTTCTCGATATGGGCGGGTGCGATCGTGGTGATCACGGCCACGTGCGGGCGCACCTGCGCGGTGAGCCCGGCGATCTCGCCTGCATGGTTCATGCCCATCTCGAACACGCCAAAGCTGCTACGAACGGGCATCCGGGCAAGGCTCAGCGGAACGCCGACATGGTTGTTGTAGCTGCGCACAGAGCGATGCGCGCCGATGCTGCCGCCCAGCTCGCCCTGTCCGGGCCGCGACCGTTCAAGCGCGGCGAAAATCGCCTCTTTCACCCCGGTCTTGCCGACCGAGCCGGTCACACCGACGATCTTGGCCACGGTCCGCTTGCGGGCTGCAGCAGCCAGCGCCTCCAGCGCCTTGTTCGTATCGGCCACCAGCACATGCGGGCCATCAACCGGGCGGTCGACCAGCGCGGCAGCAGCGCCGCGCGCGAAGGCACCGTCCACGAAGCGATGGCCGTCCATGGCCTCGCCTTTCAGCGCCACGAACAGGTCCCCGCTGCGCACATCGCGCGAATCCATCTCGACGCCCGAAACCTCGAAATCACCGCTCGCCGTGCCGCCGGTCGCCTCTGCAATCTCGGCAGCGGTCCACAAGGCCAGACGTCTCGCACGCGCTTCACCGACGGGCCAGCGCATGACCTTTGCGAGCGCATTCATCGGCTTGCCTCCGAGCCCAGCCCGGCAGCACACTCGCGCGCCACACTTACGTCATCGAACGGCAAAACCTGCATATTGTCTCCCGACCCCACGATCTGACCCTGTTCGTGCCCCTTGCCTGCAACCAGCACGATATCTCCAGAGCCCGCTTCGCCTATCGCGGCAGCAATTGCCAAACGCCGATCACCGATTTCCTGTGCATTGGGCGCTCCAGCGAGCACATCGGCGCGAATAGCGGCGGCATTTTCCCCGCGCGGATTGTCGTCGGTGACGATCACCAGATCCGATCCGGCCACGGCGGCCTCGCCCATTGGCGCGCGCTTGCCTTTGTCGCGGTCACCTCCTGCGCCGAACACGGTAATAAGCCGGCCAGACACATGCGGGCGCAGCGCTGCAATAGCGGCGGCAAGCGCATCGGGCGTGTGAGCATAGTCGACATAGACCGGCGCGCCGCTGGCCGCGATGGCCGCGCGCTCAAGCCGCCCGCGCACCGGCTGCAACCGCGCCACGGCATCAAACACCCGCGCCGGATCGCTGCCCGTCACCAGCGTCAGCCCCGCCGCCACCAGCGCATTGGCGACCTGATAGGCCCCGATCAACGGCAGGCGGATAGCATAGGCCCTCCCGCCATGGACGATCTTCAGGTCCTGCCCCAGCGGCGTCGGCTTTCGCGCGATCAGCCGGATGCCGTCACCTTCCTCGCCTACTGTGAACAGACGCAGCCCGCGTGCTGTCGCCACCGCCACGGCGAGCTTGCTCCACCGGTCATCGGTCCAGATCACCGCGCTGCCGCCATCGGACACCACTTCGGTAAACAGCCGCATCTTGGCGGCGAAGTACTCGTCCATGTCCTTGTGATAGTCGAGATGGTCGCGGCTGAGGTTGGTGAAGGCCCCGGCGGCGACCTCGATCCCCTCGTTGCGATACTGCGACAGGCCGTGGCTCGAGGCCTCATAGGCGACATGGCTCACGCCTTCGCGGGCCAGCCCGGTCATGGTGGCAAGGAAGGTGGCGATATCGGGCGTGGTGAGCCCGGTGGAAATGCTCTCATCCGCCGTGGTGACGCCTAGTGTGCCGATCGAGGCCGAGCGCAGGCCGAGCATCCGCCAGATCTGGCGCGTCATCTCGGCGGTGGAGGTCTTGCCGTTGGTGCCAGTCACCGCGACCACGTTCTCGGGCACCGGGCGATAGAACTGCGCGGCGAGCAGTGCGAAGGTACGGCGCGGCTCTTCCGCCGGAATATGCAGCGCGCCCTCGACCTTGGCCGAGGGCCGCGCGATCACGGCTACGGCCCCGCCTGCAATGGCCGCAGGGATATAGTCCTCGCCGTTGACCTTGGTGCCCGGAAAGGCGCCGAACACGTTGCCGGGCGCGACCTTGCGGTTGTCGATGGCAAAGCCAGTGATCCGCACGTCCCCATCCGGCGGGCCTTCGACACCGGCTGATCGCGCAAGATCGCTAAGCAACATCGCCGTTACTCCCCCACCAGTGCGCGCACGTCGCTTAGGTCGATGTCGCGCGTGGCATCAGGCAACACGCCCAGCTGCGGGCCGATGCGCGAGACCAGCCGCCCGACGATCGGCGCGGCGTTCCAGGCCGCGGTGCGCTGAAACGAGGAAGCGCGCGTGCCCTTGGGTTCATCGAGCATGGCGATCACGACATAGCGCGGCTTGTCCATCGGGAAGGCAGCAGCAAAGGTCGAAACGAGCGTGGTGCGACGGTAGCCGTGGCTGCCCGGCTTTTCGGCAGAACCGGTCTTCCCGCCCACGCGAAAGCCCGGCGCATCGGCGTTCTTGCCGGTGCCGTAGAGCGCGATCAGCCGCAGCAGCTGGTTCATCCGCGCGCTGGTGCTGGCCTTGAACACCCGGCGACCGCGCGGGGCATGGCCCGGCTCGATCCGGTTAAGCGTGGCCGGACGCCAGATTCCGCCGTTGACCATCGCCGCATAGGCCGAGGCCAGGTGCAGCGGCGTCACCGCGATGCCATGGCCGAACCCGGCATAAAGCGCCTTCGTATTGTCCCAGCGCCCGCTCATGCCCAGCGGCGCGCCGCGCGCGGGCAGCTCGATATAGGGCGCCTCGTCCATGCCCAGCTGGCCGAAATAGTTGTGCAGCGTCGGCCCGCCAATTTCGCCCGCGATCTGCGCCGAAACGATGTTCGACGAGTGGATCAGCGTTTCGGGCACGTTCAGCGTGTCGCCAATCGTGTGGCTGTCACCAATCGAAAAGCGTCCCACCTTGATCGGCGTGTTAGCCTGCCAGCGACGGCCGAGATTGGTGATCACCCCGGTATCGATCGCCACCGCCACCGTCAGCGGCTTGAAGGTGGAGCCAAGCTCGTAAACCTGATTGGTGAGGCGGTTGAAAACCGGCGGCATTTCGCCCGCCTTGGTACGCTCCTCGGGCAGGACGACATCGCTGGTGAGAATCTGGTTGGGGTCGAAGCCCGGCTTGCTCGACAGGGCAAGCACTTCGCCAGTATCGACATCGAGCACAATGCCAGCCGCACCCACGGCGTTCACCGAGAGCATCCCGCGCTCCAGCTCGTCCTCCAGCGCGCCTTGCACCCGCGCATCGATCGACAGCGCGACCGGCTCGCCGCGTTTCGCAGGATCGAGCAGCCGGTCGTCCAGCACCGCTTCCATGCCGACCCGGCCATGGCCATCAGCGGCGACATAGCCGAGCACGTGCGCAGCCAGCGAGCCTTGCGGATAGTGGCGATCCTTCTCGCGCGTGATCTCCAGCGCCAGTTCGCCAATGTCCTGCACCTTATTGGCATCTTCGGGCAGGATACGGCGACGGATATAGCCCGCCTTGCCCGAAGCCAGCATGCCGGCCACTTCGCTCTCGTCGAGGTCGGGGAAGATCGCCCGCAACTGGCGCGCCACCTCGGCAGGCGAACGGGCCAGCGGTGCCCCGCCATCCTTCATCGCCTTGGGGTTGTACCACAGGGCATAGGCAGGAAATTCCCGTGCCAGCGGCAGGCCGTTGCGATCGGTGATCTCACCGCGATCGGGCAGCAGCAGCGCCGCCATGGTCTTCACCTGCGGCCCCGGCTTGGCCGCGCCCAGCCACACGATCCGGCCCAGCGCACACAGGGCCAGCGCCACGAAGGCCAGCACCATCAGCAGCAGCCGCAGCCGCGCGACCAGCAGAGCACGGCGACGGTGGTCGAACAGCCCGGCGCTAGTCGTGCGTATGCGCGAATAGGCAGGCGCGGCCAGCGTGCTCATTGACCAAGCTCTCCGCCCAACGAGGCCAGCGGCACCCGCACTTGCCCGGTGCCACTACCAAGGCCGACCGCCGTGCTTCGGCGGCCCGAGGCTTCGCTACCGGCAGGCGGCTCGCCCTTGACCAGCGCCGCATCGAGCGGCTCGCCAGTCAGTGGTGAAACCAGCTTGGGGAAAGCCGGCACGCCGTCTGTCGAAGTGAGGCCCGCCAGCCGGATCGGCGCGGGCGCATCGTTGGAGCGCGGCTTAGAAAAGCGAGCCAGCTGGCGCTCGCCATCGATGAACTGGCTCGCCTCGGGCGCACGAAAGCCGAAGTTGATGCGGTTAAGCCGGGCCAGCTGGACCTGGTTCGAACGGGTCAGGAACTCGGTTTCGAGCATCATGTTCGCCCGTTCGAGGCGCACGATCTCGCGCTCGGCCCGAACCACGTCGGAGTGCACCGCGTTCACCTTCAGGTGCAGCATGACATAGAGCAAAAGACAGACCGAAAGCGCGGCAAGCCAGCCGAAGCGGCGATAGCGGGCAGGTGTGGTCATACAGCCTCCTGATCGTTCTGGCGTGCAGGCGCGGCGGTGCGAACAGCAGCGCGCAAAGTGGCCGAGCGGGCGCGCGGGTTGCGCTCGATCTCAGCAGCGGACGGGCGGATAGCGCGCGACACCTGTTCGAAGCATGCCGGGGCGGTACCGGTGACTTCAGGCAGGTGGCGCGATCCGCGCGGGGTCTGATTGGCGGCATCGCGCAGATATGCCTTGACGATGCGATCCTCCAGCGAGTGAAAGCTCACCACCGCGAGCCGCCCGCCCTCACCGAGCAAATGCTCAGCCGCGACCAGCCCTTGCGCGAGTTCGTCCAGCTCGCGATTGACGTGAATGCGGATCGCCTGAAACGTGCGCGTGGCAGGATCTTTCGGTGCGCCAGGGCGGTGGCCGAGCGCCTTGCGCACGACATTGGCAAGCTCACCGGTGGTGGTGAGCGGGCGCGCCGCCACGATCGCGCGGGCAACGCGGCGCGACTGGCGCTCTTCACCGAACTTGTAGATCACGTCGGCGATTTCGCCTTCGCCAGCGGTATTCACGAAGTCGGCGGCATTGGGGCCAGCCTGATCCATCGTCATGTCGAGCGGGCCATCGTGCATGAAGGCAAAGCCACGCTCGGCCTGATCGAGCTGCATGGACGACACGCCGATATCCATGGTCACGCCGTCAACCTGCGCAACGCCAGCCTCGTCCAGCGCCTCGGCCATTTCGGAGAAGCGGCGGTGATGCAGCACCAGCCGCGGCGGATCTTCGCGTGTTTCGGGCCAGTCACGCGCGGCGGCGATCGCGTCGGGATCGCGATCGAACGCGTGAACGGTGGCCCCGCACGCTAGAATCGCGCGCGTATAGCCACCCGCGCCCATGGTCGCGTCGACGATCAGCTCGCCCGGCTGCGGGGCAAGCGCATCGATCACCTCGTCGAGCAGGACGGGAACGTGCGGGGCCTCTGAGGTGGTCGCGCCGCTCATTTGGCCTTCGCCTTCTTCTTCGCGCTTTCGGCGAGCGTGCGGCAGTTGGCCTGCGCGTTGTCCCAGGCCTCGCCCATCGAATAGAGCTTGTCCGGCGCCCAGATGGTGAAAAACGGCATACCGCCCTGGAAGAAGATCTCGTCCCCCAGTTCGGCAAGGCCGGTCAGATGATCGGGCATTACAAAGCGGCCGCTGGCATCGAACGGCACCTCGACATAGCTCAGCAGCTGCGCCCCGCGCAGTTCGCGGTCGTAGTCCTTGTCACGGCGCAGCGCGGCTTCTTCCTCGCGGTCAAGGATGTCCTCGAACCCGGCGATGGCAGACTGGCTGAAGGCTTTCAGGCAAGGCCAGCGCTCGTGCTTGCCGAGGCACAGGATGCGCTGATCGCCCTTGTCGGCGAAGTCCTTGCGGAATGACGGAGGCAGCACAAACCGGCTCTTCTCGCCGCGAAGCGAAAAGCCCTGTCCCTTGTACTGGATCGGCGATGCCACTGCCCCGGTCCCCAATTAAGCCCAAACTTACGAGACACGACCTCCCCGCCCCCAGAAGCGCATGCGCAACTGGGACGCCCCGGAAACCGGGGCGCTGGACGCGAGTCATGTCCGATGCCTCACCGTAGTACCGTGAGCCCGGGCGGGAATAAAGGGGAAATTGCGGGAAATGTTGGGATATGCCGGGCCATCCAGCTTCTACGGCGGGCTATTTATCCCTTCAGAAGCGTTAACCAAACCACCGGAATTATTAGCATATTCTTGATTCTGAGCGATATTATCAGATGAAACCGCGCCACCTCCCCTACTTCCGTTCTGTCCCGCATTATCTGCGAAGGCGCGCTCCAGCAACATGGCCAGCGCCGGACCGGATTGGGGCACCGGATCGACCAGATCGAGCAGTGCAGCATCGGCCACGATCAGCGCAAACCCGCTTCCGAGGCCGCACTGCGCCACCAAATCGCTTGCTAACAGGGTGCATGATGGCATGTCGCCAACCGTGCTGAAGGCGCCAGAAAGCCGAGTCGGCAGCGCCCTGCCCGCGAATTCCCGCATTTGCCAATTCGCGTCCTGACTCGGGTCGAATTGCAGTTCCAACCCCCAGTGCGCGAGAATCGGAGACAGCAGCGCCGTGTCTTGCGGGCGCCGCCGGTCGCCCAAGGCAAAGCGGCTTTCTCCCGTCATGAGAGGATCGGCGAACAGCAACAGGTGGCCGCCTGCCCGCACCCAGTTGTCGAGCGCGACGTTCTCCTCCGGCGTTAGCCCGCGCGGTTGGGCCAGCAGCAACAGGTGCTGACCGGCCAGCGCCTCGGGTGAAAGATAGTCGAGCGGAACGAGGTGATAGTCACGCTCCAGACTGGCACGCGCCCAGTGCAGCTCGGCCTCACCCGCCAGCAGCTCGGCAAGCCCGTTGCTTTCGCCCCAGTAGATCGGGATCGTTCCCATCAGCCCTAACGACGGCAGGGCGGACGTGCTGTCTACTTCGGGCGCAACATCGCTGGCAGCCAGCGGCGGCGACAGGGCCAGCGCTGCTGCGCCGACCGCAAGCGCCAGCCTACTGCGCAGTGACGCCAGCGGGCAGCGGAACATTGTTAGCCGGGGGCATTTCCGCCTCTTCTGGCGGCGCGCCGGTTTCGACCGGCAATTCGGGCACGACGCCAGCATCGGCCAGCGGATCGCGCGGAGCGGCAGGCTCGTCCGGCAGGTTGGCGGGGCCAGATTCGGAAACCACGCTCGCCTCGGTCTCGTCAGCGCGGTTGACCACGATATCGGCGAGAGCCACGACCAGGATCATGCAGACCAGGCCAAATATACCGATCTGCAGCCGCTGAACTTTCTGCGCCCTCGTCCCGGCCAAAGGCACGGCCGCGGGCGCCGCAGCCGTCGTGCGGTTCAGGTTCTTCAGCAGTTCGCGCGGATCGAGTGCCATGTCCTCAAGTCCCTAAGCCGGACCAGATGAACCTAACCTAGCCAATCGAACACCGGCAAGCCCTTCGCCCGCAGCCATTCGGCGTTGTAGAGCGTGGAGAGATAGCGGAAGCCGGTGTCGCACAGGATCGTCGCCACCCGCGCATCCGGCCCGAGTTCGCGGCCCAGCGCCACGGCGCCGGCCACGTTGATGCCCGAGGACAGGCCCAGTGCCAGCCCCTCTTCGCGCAGCAGCTGGGCGACCCACTTGAGGCCCTCCTCGTCCGAAATGCGGAACTGGGTGTCGATCGGCGCGCCTTCGAGGTTGGCGGTGATGCGCCCCTGCCCGATCCCCTCGGCCACCGAAGAGCCTTCGGCCTTCAGCTCGCCATTGGCATAGTAATTATACAGCGCCGCGCCGTGCGGATCGGTGAGCGCGATGCGGATGTTCTCGTCGAAGGCCTTCAGCCCCATGGCGACGCCCGCAATGGTGCCGCCGGTGCCAGCCGCACAGGTAAAGCCCGAGACCTTGCCGCCGAGCTGCTCCCAGATTTCGGGCGCGGTGCTTTCGATGTGCGCGCGGCGGTTGGCCACGTTATCGAACTGGTTGGCCCAGATCGCACCTTCGGTCTCCTCGGCGAGGCGACGGCTGGTGTGGACGAAGTGGTTTGGGTCAGCGAACTTGGTCGGCGGAACCAGTACCAGCTCTGCGCCCAGCGCGCGCAAGGTGGCCATTTTCTCCGCGCTCTGGTTGTCGGGCATGACGATGATCGTCTTGTAGCCCTTGGCATTGGCCACCAGCGCAATGCCGATGCCGGTGTTGCCCGCCGTCCCTTCGACCACGGTGCCGCCCGGCTTGAGTTCACCGCGCGCCTCGGCATCGCGGATGATCCACAGGGCGGCGCGGTCTTTCACCGAAGCGCCCGGGTTGGCGAATTCACACTTGCCCCAGATCTCGCATCCGGCCGCTTCGCTCGCGCCCTTGAGGAGCACGAGCGGCGTGTTGCCGATAAGGTCGAGGCTGTCGGTCTTTACAGGTAAGGCTGTCATGCCACCTGAAGTAGGACGCGCGAGGCCAGAGGGCAATCAGCTTTGCCTTGGCCCGCGTTAAGTCAGTCTTCCTCGGCGATGCGAACCTTGAGGCCGTCCAGCTCGCCGGTGAGCGGGATCTGGCATGACAGGCGGCTGGTCGCATCGCGGTGGTCCGAGCTGTCGAGCAGGTCGTCCTCGTCTTCGCTCATGGCGGGCAGCTTCTCGGCAAAGGCCGGATCGACGTGCACGTGGCAGGTCGCGCAGGAGCAGCAACCGCCGCACAGCGCGAGCAGTTCGTCGAACCCACTGTCGCGGATGGCCTCCATCACGGTGAGGCCTTCGCCGACTTCGACGGTCTTTTCCTCACCCGAACGGCTGACGACGGTAAGCTGCGGCATATGCGGGAATCCCTCTAATGGTTTCGAGAGGCTGCTAGGCAATACGGCGAAAATTGGCAAGAAGGGCGCGCATGGGCCTTACCTTGGATCAGATCACGACCAGCCTCGATTCGATCGCCGCGCGCGAGCCGGCGATTGCACGGGCATTGGAAACCTGCGGCTATCCCGAGCCGCGCATTCGGCCACGCGGCTACCGCACCTTGCTGCGCACCATCGTCGGCCAGCAGGTGAGCGTGGCGGCGGCGTCAAGCGTGTGGAGCAAGCTGGAGGCCGAACTGGGCGAGGACATGCACCCCGCCGAGGTGCTCGCGCGCGATTTCGATACGCTGCGCGCCTGCGGGCTGTCACGGCAGAAGCAAGGCTATGCGCGGAGCCTGTGCGAACTGGTCCACGCGGGTGAACTCGATCTGGAGAACCTGCCCGAAGACGACGAAGCGGCGATTGCCGAGCTGGTGCGGATCAAGGGCATCGGCCGGTGGTCGGCGGAGATTTACCTGCTGTTTGCGGAGGGGCGGCCCGATATCTGGCCCGCTGGCGATCTGGCGGTGATGGCGGGGATCGGAAAGATTCTGGGCCTGCCCGAGCGGCCCGACGAAAAGGCGACCCGCGCCTTGGCGGAAAAGTGGCGGCCTCACCGCGGCGCGCTCGCGATCTTTACCTGGCATTGTTACAATAACCCGGCGCTTTGAGTGGCTGCGCAGTTACTGAGGTTCCGACGCTACCGAGAGAACGCGTTCGTATTCCTTGGCCTGCGATAACCGCTTGAGCCGATGCCACCTGAAGCCGATTCCAAACGCAAACATGGGCACGGCACCGACGGCCATCATGCCGATTAACATCGGAACCTCGCTCCAAGCGATAAGCCCCCGCGATGCCGACCAAATCGCAAAGGCAGCGATCAAGAAGACCGTGACTACTGCCAAAATGAACATGGCGATTTCAGGCACCTTTGAGGGAACCAGAGGTCGTTCAAACCTCATCATTCGCGGCTTTGCGTATGAATGACTGCCCAAAACACACCCTCGGCAAGCACGATACCAATCGCGGCCGCTTCCTCGCCGAGCAACCATAGAGCCACGGCTGCGACAGCGCCGATGAGCAAAGTCCCGATAGCTGGCCCGGTTTTCGGCATGTGCGGATTGAACCACACTTGCGGTGGATTGCCAATTACATGCTTCGAAGTGGCGCGCGAGCTTCACCTGCAATGGTTATGACAACCCCGGCGCTGTTAGCCTTGGGTGCTGGCGGAAATGTCGTTCATGGCCTTCGACAAGCTCAGGCTGAGCGGTGGGCGGATTATGTGTGAGCGGACTGGCCGCGCTTGCTAAGTCAGTCGGGGGTGCGGGGAATTGTGATCTGACTATTACCAACCCCGCTCAGCCTGAGCTTGTCGAAGGCCACGCGCTCCGCGCCCGCCCCGGCACATTCCTACAGCCGCCACCAGCTGATAGACCGCAGCCGTTCTTTCCCATCGTCTGCTTTCGCGTTTCAATGCGGCGGAGTGTCAACTTCGCCATTGCCGCGCAAACGCGCGCCAATCCTCGGGTTTTGCGCCCAAGCCCCGGGGTGACAGGCTGTCAACTTTGTCACCTTCGCGGACAGGCTTCTGCCAGCCCCGCCCTTCCCAATCCTCCCCACAATCCCTAGCTCTCCTGCAACCTAACGGAGACCTCATGACCATCACCACAGCCGCTGACACCGTCGCCAACACCCCCCTGATCCCGCGCGATCATATTTTCGGCAACCCGACCCGCGCGGGCGGCAAGATCAGCCCCGATGGCAAATGGGTCAGCTGGATGGCGCCGTACGAGGGCGTGCTGAACGTGTGGATGGCCCCCAGCGACGATCCGGACAATCCGCGCCGCATGACCAGCGCCACCGAGCGCCCGATCCCGGCCTATTTCTGGTCGCCCGACTCAACCAGCCTGCTTTACGTGCAAGACAAGGCGGGTGATGAAAACTTCCTGCTTTATCAGGTCGATATCGAAAGCGGCGAAGATCGCTGCCTGACCCCGTTCGAAAACACCCGCGCGCAGGTCGTCGGCTCGTCCGACACGATCAGGGACACCATCCTTGTCGGCATCAACAACCGCGATCCGCGCTTCCACGATGTCCACAAATTGAACCTGAAGACCGGCGAACTGGAGCTGGTTTACGAGAACAACGCCTATCTCGGCTTCGAAAGCGACGACAGCCTGACCCTGCGCTGGGCCATCGCGCAGAATGCGGCGGGCGGTAACGACATGTTCGAGATCGTCGACGGCGTGGTGGCCGAGGAGCCGCGCGAGAGCATCGGCATGGACGATGCCCTCACCACCAGCACCGCCGGCTACACCACCGATGGCTCTGTGCTCTACTGGATCGACAGCCGCGGCCGCGACACCGCCGCGCTCTATGCCGAGGACACCGCCACCGGCACCCGCACCCTTATCGCCGAGCACGACAAGGCCGATGTCGGCGGCACCATGCGCGACACCAAGACCGGCGTCGTGCAGGCCTGGAGCGCGACCTATCTGCGCACCGAGCACCACGCCATCGACCCCGCCATCGGCAAGGCGCTGGACTGGCTGCGCGAGCGGCTCAAGGGCGATTTCGGCGTGCAGTCGCGCACCGACGATGATCGCAAGTGGCTGGTGTGGAACGATCCGCTCACCGCCCCGATCCGCTCCTATCTTTACGACCGCGATGCCGAGACGCTGACCGAGTTCTACGTCACCCGCCCCGAGCTGGAAGGCGCGCCGCTGCAGCCGATGCACGCGCTCGAAATCCCCAGCCGCGACGGGCTGACCCTGCCCTCGTTCCTCACTCTGCCCCCGGCCTGCGACGAGGATGGTGACGGTGTTCCCTCCGCTCCGGTGCCGATGGTGCTGCTGGTTCACGGCGGGCCTTGGGCGCGCGACGGCTATGGGTACAACGGCACGCATCAGTGGCTCGCGAACCGTGGCTATGCCGTGCTCTCGGTGAATTTTCGCGGGTCGACCGGGTTCGGCAAGAGCTTCATCAATGCCGGCAACCTCGAATGGTCGGGCAAGATGCACAACGACCTGATCGACGCGGTCGAATGGGCGGTGGAGCAAGGCATCGCCGCGCGCGACAAGGTGGCGATCATGGGCGGCTCCTATGGCGGCTATGCCACGCTGGTGGGGCTGACCTTCACGCCCGACGTGTTCGCCTGCGGGGTTGATATTGTCGGCCCGTCGAACCTCGAAACGTTGCTGGAAACGATCCCGCCTTACTGGGAGCCGCTGGTGAAGCAGTTCCACGAGCGAATGGGCAACCCGACCACGCCCGAGGGGCTGGAATTCCTCAAGTCGATCAGCCCGCTCTACAAGGCGAGCGAGATCGTGAAGCCGCTGTTGATCGGGCAAGGCGCGAACGACCCGCGCGTGAAGCAGGCCGAGAGCGACCAGATCGTGAGCGCGATGGAGGCGGCGGACATTCCCGTCACCTATGTGCTGTTCCCCGATGAGGGCCACGGCTTCCACCGCCCCGAGAACAACATCGCTTTCAATGCGATCACGGAAGGGTTCCTCGCGCGCTATCTGGGCGGACGGGCCGAGGCAGCGGGCGACACGGTGGCCAAGTCCACCGCGCAGATCCCCAATGGCGCGGAGCATCTGGGGCTTTAGGACAGGCTCCTAGTCGCTCGCAGTGAGGGAGAGCATCGCCGCTCTCCCCTCAAGCGAGAGAAAGGGCTGCAACTTCGCCCAAGGCATGGTCACCGTTTCCGCGCAAGGCGTGGCGACATGCGGCACGAAAGGGATCATGGCCATGCCGCTGCCATCTGCGGCCAGCCCGAAATCCCAGTACTTGGTGGTACGAAGCACATTCATGCATTCGTCGTAGTCCCGCCGCTGATCGGCTGAAGCATCGGTGGGTTCAGGAATTTCGGCCAGCAGCAGGCTGAGAAACTTTTCGCCAACACTGGCGATCACACTGGCATAGGCGTCTTCGGACAGCATTGAGCGATCAAGCGCGCGCGCATTCAGCCAGTCGGCAGGCTCCACCTCTTTGCCGTAGCGGCGGTCAAACACGCGTCGGCTCATCGAATAGGAGGGATGCGCGCCGCCGCAATAGGAGCTGCTGTGCACCAATACGCCCAGCCAGCGATCGGTCAGCAATTCGGGCGCCGATTGCCGGGAATAGTCGCCGTCAACGCCATGAACAGCAATATTCTGGGCAATGCAGCTTCCCGCTTCACCCATCAAGCTGCTGCGCGAAACATCATAGGCGAGCAGATAGTTGATCCGGGCATCTTCGGTGCCGGTTGGATCGATAGCGAAGGTAATCACGCTCAAATAGTCAGGATCGAAATGCGCCGGCGGGGTGTAACGCAAAATCGTGTAGCCATGCCCGCTCAGGCTGGCGCGTTCCTCCTCAATGCTGCCACCCTCAAGGCGCGGATCGTTGAACGCGGCTGACTGGCATGGACCATCATACTGGTTAGGCGGGGACCATTCGGCGCGCGTCAGGCTGATCGGCAGGCTGCGTTCTCCGCCTTGCCATTCGCCGCGCAAGATATCGTCTTCAAGGCTGGAAAGGTGCCAGCCATCCCCGCTCGGATCATCGCTGCCAATCGATTCGAACAGGATGCCATCCTCGTTGGTGAGGCGGATCAGCTTCTTGTAGCGATCATAATAATAGACCCCGCGATCATCATCGCCATTGAAGCAGGCGGTGACGGGCATGCTGCCGATAGTGCCATGCCACACGCCGCGCAGCGGGTCTTGGCTATCCCCCTGCGCCAAGGCCGGGAGGGCCAGCAGCGGGCCGGCGAAGGCCGCCACGGATGCAAGCAACGCGCGAGCGATCACAGCAATTTCTCGATCGCGTTGGCAAGTTTGAGATCACGCTCGGACAGGCCGCCAACGTCATGCGTCGTCAAAGTGATCGTGACCGTGTTGTAAACGTTCGACCACTCGGGATGGTGGTTTTGTGATTCGGCCAGCAAAGCCACCCGGCTCATAAAGCCCCAAGCCTCGCTGAAGTCGGCGAATTTGAAGCGGCGGGTGATGGCGGTCCCCTGCTCTTCCAGCGTCCAGTCTGGAATATCGGCGAGCGCATCGCGCAGGCTCTCTTCGGGCAGCAGGGTCGCAGGCATCGAGTCATCTCCGTCTGATGGCTTGTGAGCGACCACTCCTTACCCTAACGCCAGAGCGATGGAAGAGTGCCGCATCAGCGCTACCAACTTGGCCTGCCGGCGTGGCGACCGGCTGCTGTTCGCAGGGCTGTCGCTGGCTCTCGGGCCGGGTGAGGCCTTGCAACTCGTGGGCGCAAACGGGATCGGCAAGTCGAGCCTGATGCGCATTCTTGCCGGGCTCGCGCGGCCCTATTCGGGCGAAGTGGGGCGGCAAGGCTCCCTCGCCCTGCTCGACGAACGACCCGCGCTCGACGAACACCAGCCACTGGGCCGCGCGCTCGATTTCTGGCGCAGTATCGATGGCGGCGAAGCGGCGGGATTGGAGCGGCTTGGCCTCGAAGCGCTCCTCGATGTGCCAGTGCGTTATCTCTCGACTGGCCAGCGCAAACGCGCCGCTCTTGCCCGCCTGCTGGGCCAGCGTGCGCCGATCTGGCTGCTGGACGAACCGCTTAACGGGCTCGACACCCATGCTATCGCGCTGGTGGAAACACTGGTGGCCGAACACCTCGCTGAAGGCGGCATCGCGATCATCGCCAGCCACCAGACCTTCGCCCTGCCCACGCTCACCCGGCTGGCGCTGTCGGAGCACGTCGCGTGAGCGCCGCGCTGGCCCTGCTGCGGCGCGATCTCGGGCGCTTACTCCCCGGCGCGCAGGGTGGCGGCACCTTGCTGCCGCTGCTGTTCTTCCTTGCCGTGGCGATGCTTTACCCCTTCGCGATCGGCCCCAACCCCACCTTGCTTGCCGGGACCGGTGGCGGGGTGATCTGGGTCGCCGCGCTGCTCGCCGCGATCCTCCCGCTTGACCGTCTGTTCGCGCCTGATCTCGAAGCCGGCATGTTCGACCAGTGGGCCCTGCGCGGCCTCTCTGAGGAGCTGGTGGTGGCCGTGCGGCTGATCGCGCACTGGCTCAGCTTCGGGCCGTTCGTGATGCTGGCAGCCCTGCCCGCCAGCGCGCTGGTGGGGATCGATGGAGAAACCTTGCGGGTGGTCGAGCTGGGCCTACTGGCAGGCACACCGGGGCTGGCCGCCATCGGCATCATCATCGCCGCCGTCACCGTCAGCCTGCGCGGCGGCGGGGCGGCGCTGGCCGGACTGCTGGTGATCCCACTCGCCGTGCCGCTGCTGATCTTTGGCGCAGGCGCGCTTTCGACCGGCGGCGAAGGCGGTCTGGCCCTCACGGCGGCGATCAGTCTCGTGCTGGTGGCCATGGCGCCCTTTGCCGGCGGCGCGGCCATCCGGGCCTCACGCGAAGGCTAGCGCACCCGATTAGCGCGGCGGCTGATAGTCCTCGTCGCGCAGGCTGAGGATATAGCTGACCAGCGCCGAAACCTCGTCATCCTCGAGATAGAAGTCCATCTCCTCGGGATAGTTGTGCGCGTTGCGCAGCCAGTTGGTAAGCGTCGCCACGCTCAACCCGCGCGCATTGGCGATGGTCGGGAACTCCGGCGACTTGGGGTTCGGCGAAAGGCCATACCGCTCAACCGAATGGCACCCACCGCAAGCCGCCTGTGCCAGCGCATGGGCATCGGCCGAGGTAATGGGAGCCGCAGCATCCGCCTGTTCGTCAGGCACGGTCTGGCACGCGCCGAGCAGCAACGGCAGGGCGATGAGGCAAGACTTGAATGCTGCATTCGACATGTTGGGGCTCCGAAATAAAGGACCTGCAAAATGCCATCACGGGTGCAAAAATCCTTGCGCCCGATCAACCTTTTGCGCGTCAGACGTAGGGCGGCTGGTCGCGCCCGGTCGGGCTCTTGGTGAAGATCTCGCAGCCATCCTCGGTAATGCCGAGCGAATGCTCGAACTGCGCCGACAGGCTCTTGTCGCGCGTCACCGCGGTCCACCCGTCGTTGAGCACCTTCACCGCGGGCTTGCCGAGGTTGATCATCGGTTCGATGGTCATGAACATGCCCGGGCGCAGCTCCGGCCCCGTGCCCGCGCGCCCGGCATGGACTACCTCGGGCGCATCATGGAACAGGCGGCCCAGGCCATGGCCGCAGAAATCACGCACCACGCCATAGCGGTGCCGTTCGGCATGGGCCTGGATCGCCGCGCCGATATCGCCCACCCGCGCACCGGGGCGCGCTTCGGCAATGCCGATCATCAGGCATTCGTAAGTCACCTCGACCAGCTTGCGCGCCTTCAACGGCACATCGCCGACGAGGAACATCCGGCTGGTGTCGCCATGCCAGCCATCAAGCAGCGGGGTCACGTCGATGTTGAGGATGTCGCCATCCTTCAGCTTCTTGTCGCCCGGAATGCCGTGGCAAACCACGTGGTTGAGCGAGATGCAGCACGAGTGCGTATAGCCGTGATAGCCCAGGGTGGCAGGCACGCCGCCGCCTGCGAGCGTCATCTGCCGCACGATATCGTCAAGCTCGCCCGTGGTCACACCGGGGCGCACATGGTCGGCCATTGCATCGAGGATCTCGGCGGCCAGCCGCCCGGCCTTGCGCATGCCCTCAAAACCTTCGGGGCCGTGCAGCTTGATCGTGCCGTCACGCGCCATATCGGCGTCGGCATCTACGTGTTGGTATTGCGTCATCAGGCCCATGTAGCGCGGCTTGCCCGGAATTTCGAGCCGCCAAGCATATTTCTGATCGGCCTATTTCCCGGCCGCGAAAATATCGCGATACTCCGGACGCACCGTTTCGAGCAGTTCAGGCGTCATCGCGAAGGTGAACTCGTAAGTCCCTTCGACCCATGGCCCGGCAATATAGGGCGCGAACTTGACCCCGATCCGGTCAAACTTTTCGCCGCCCGCCGAGCCGAGCAGCAAGTTCGGTTCGCTGACCTCGACGCAGGCATCGAACGGATCGTCCGAGCCTTCGGGCACCGGCTTGCCGCGCCGCTTGGCCCGCTCCTCGTTGAGCCGCTCGCACAGCTGCTGACCCAGCGCCGCATCAAGCGCCTCGGGCGAGGTAAAAAAGGCGATCGGTTCGAGTGCGATGTTGCGCTCGTCGTCCCAGACCATCGAGTCGAACCCGTAGTTGGGATGGGCGCCCCCCATATAGGTGGAGATTTCCGCCGACAGGCTCAGCCAGCCGGGCAGATCGGCAATCACTTCCCACTCAATGGTCGTCGAATACTTGTTGAACGGGAAGCCGTTGTCGCGCGCCTCTTCCTTGTCGCTCGCAGCGCTTCGCGCCAGCTCATCGCGCCGCTTCTGCAGGTTATTATCCAGCCACTTGGCCAGTTCGGGCTTGTCGCCGGCGGCCTGCGGATAGGAATATTTGAAGACGAAGGTGTCCGTCTCCTCGGTCACCTGCCGGGCACCGCCGGTTGGCGCAACCGGCGCCTGCGCACCCGATTCCGTTGCCACGGGCGGCGGGGTCGGCGCCTCGGGCGGTTGCTCGGGCATCGGCTCCTGCTGACAAGAGACAAGCGCAAGCGCAGGGACGAGCCAGAAATATTTGCGCATCATACCCTTCAACTCTTCCCAAATTCGCCCCGAATCGGCAAGCGACTGCTTTATGAGCATTGCAGAGCCCCTAATCCAGCCCGATCGCGGCCAGGACGCCCACACGATCCACCTCGTTAACGCCGCCGGCTTCGAGGACTTCGCCAAGGGCCTGAGCGGGCCACAGCGCGCTACGCTTGCCGCGCAAAAGTTCAAGGGCGGTGGTTACGAAACAGCGATCGTGCCCGAGGGCGACGGATGGTTCGCGGTCGGCGGGGTGGCCAATCCCGAAGAGCTTTCAAGCTGGTGCCTCGCCAAGCTGGCAGAAGTCCTGCCAGCGGGAACCTATCGCCTTGCCAGCGGCGCGGCCGGGCCTGCCCTGCACGGCTGGCAGACCGCGCAATACCGCTTCACGCGCTATCTCGGCGACAGCGAGGGCGAAGGCCCGCGCGTGCTGCTGACGAGCGAGGCGAGCAAGATCGAAGCCGCCATCGCCGAGGCCCGCGCGGTCGCGCTGGTGCGTGACCTCGTGAATACTCCTGCCGAAGACATGGGGCCGGCCGCGCTCGAAGCCGAAGCCGAACGCATCGCCAAGGCGCACAGCGCCAGCATTGCAGTGATCCGCGGTGACCGGCTGGAGAAAGAATTTCCGATGGTCCACGCGGTGGGCCGCGCTGCAGAGCGCAAGCACGCCCCGCGCCTGATCGAACTTAATTGGGGCAACGATGCTCACCCGCGCGTGGCCGTGGTCGGCAAGGGCGTGTGCTTTGATTCGGGCGGGCTCGATGTGAAGTCGTCCGCGGGCATGCTGCTGATGAAGAAGGACATGGGCGGCGCGGCCCACGCGCTGGCGCTGGCCGAATGGATCATGCAGGCCGGGTTGCCGGTGCGCCTGCAATGCCTGGTGCCCGCGGTCGAAAACGCGATTGCAGGCAACGCCTTCCGCCCCGGCGACATCCTGTCCAGCCGCAAGGGCCTGACGGTGGAGATCGGCAATACCGACGCCGAGGGCCGTCTGGTGCTGGCCGATGCGCTGGCGCTGGCCAGCGAGAGCGCGCCCGAACTGGTGATCGACTTCGCCACCCTGACCGGCGCGGCGCGCGTGGCGCTGGGCCCCGATCTGCCCGCCCTGTTCACCCGCGAGGATGCCACCGCCGAAGCGCTGCTTTCCGCCGGAGAGCAGAGCGACGATCCGGTCTGGCGTCTGCCGCTGCACGATGCCTATGGCGAATGGCTCAAGTCGCCGATCGCCGATCTCACCAACAGCCCCAACAACCCCTATGCCGGAGCGAGCGTCGCGGCGCTGTTCCTCGACCGATTCGTGGGCGACAAGAGCGATGGCACACCGATCGACTGGGCCCATTTCGACACCTTCGCCTGGCGTCCGGCGGCCAAGCCCGGACGGCCCAAAGGCGGCGAGGCACTGGGCCTGCGCGCGGCCTTCCACATGTTGCGCAAACGCTTCGGGTAACGCCCCTTCGCCGCGCGGCCTTGCCCCACGCCTCCGCTAGGTCTAAGCGCAGCCGCTTGTAGTCAGTACTTACGGATAACCGGCGCTTGAGCCAGATAGACGAAAACCAGCCTGCCACGCACGTACAAGGACCGTTTGTATTGTCCGGTCCGGTCGTAAGACCGCAGGGCCACGACCTGCCGCTGCGCGGTGACCTTGCGCACATCGGCCTGGCGGGCAAGCACTTCGTGCCGCACTACGCCGTGCCGCAGCCGCGTGCAGTCATGCCCGGCGGCGCCACCTTGCGCACCGCCCCCTCGGAGGGCGCCGAAGAGCTGTGCGTTCTGATGGAAGGCGACAGCTTTGAACTGCTCGACATCGTCGGAAACTGGGCCTGGGGCTGTTTGTCGCTCGAAGGCCCCGTTGGCTATGTCCACATCGACCGGCTTGAGCCGACCACCGCAGGCTGAGGAACACCGATGACATACAATGTCTTCATCGACGGCGGCGCCGGCACCACCGGTTTGGAAATCGCAGACCGGCTGGCCGGGCGCGACGACTTTGAACTGATCCGCCTCAGCGAGGCCGAGCGCAAGGATGCCGACTGCCGCAAAACGGCGCTCAACTTCGCCGATTTCGTGATCCTGTGCCTGCCCGACGATGCCGCGCGCGAGGCCGTGTCCATGATCGACAAGGACAGCGGCACCCGGGTGATTGATGCCTCCACCGCCCATCGCACCGCGCCGGGCTGGATCTACGGTTTTCCCGAAATCGTCGGCCGCGAAGTGGTCGCCGGGGCCAAGCAGGTCTCGAACCCGGGCTGCTATGCAACCGGCTTCATCGCGCTTGTAACGCCGCTGATCCGCGCCCGCCTGCTGCCGCGCGACTGGCCCTACACGGTCAACGCCGTCTCGGGCTTTTCTGGCGGCGGCAAGGGCCTGATCGCGCGCTTCGCCGAAGAGACCGACATTGCTTTCCGCACCTATGGGCTCACCCTCGCGCACAAGCACCTGCCCGAGATGCAGACACGCAGCGGGATCGAATATCCGCCGGTCTTCGCCCCCTCGGTGGTGCCTGCCTATCGCGGCATGGTGGTGGAAGTGCCGCTGCCTATCGAAGCTATGCGCAAGGCTGCCCCGCCTGCGGAGCTGCGCGCGTGCCTCACCGAAGCCTATGCCGGTGCCCGCACGATCACTATCCACGAGGAATGCCCCGAAGAGCTGGTGCTGCGCGCCGATGCCGACCCGTCCGACGGAATCGACATCCATGTCTGCGCCGACGCCGAGGGCAAGACCGCGCGGCTGATCGCCGTGCTCGACAATCTTGGCAAGGGCGCCAGCGGCGCCGCCGTCCAGTCGCTCAACCTGATGGCGGGCTGCGACGAATATGCCGGGCTGCGCCTCTGATAGCCCTGCCCACTAATGCGGCATTGCCTGCCCAACAATTGGGCACACACGCCGCAAATGCTTGGCAGACGCCGTTTATCGCTGAGGCAGGCAACCTCCGCAAATGCCGCAAATCCGCCCTTTCGCTCGCGCCTGCGATTGTCTAATCTCGTGTCACACGCCTTGGCACGATTCTTGTTAATAGAATTGGGTATGATAGCCGGGTAGCGGCATAACCGGTGGTCCTGAAACAGGTCAGGGGCCGGACAGAACGGCAGGGGTAATGTGAAAAAAATCGAAGCCATCATCAAACCGTTCAAGCTTGATGAAGTGAAGGATGCGCTGCACGAAGTGGGCGTATCAGGGATCACCGTAACCGAGGCCAAGGGCTTCGGACGCCAGAAGGGCCACACCGAGCTGTATCGCGGCGCGGAATATGTGGTCGATTTCCTGCCCAAGGTAAAACTCGAGGTTATCGTGGCCGATGGCCAGGCCGAAGCGGTCGTCGATGCCATCGCTGGTGCCGCCAAGACAGGCCGCATCGGTGACGGGAAGATCTTCGTCTCCGACATCCAGACCGCCGTCCGCATCCGCACCGGAGAGCAGGACGAAGCCGCCATCTAAGCGGCGCCAAGCAACCAGTTGCGGGCCCTAGGCCCGCCATTTTTCACGCCAAACACTCCATAAGGAAGGAATATTATGGCTACTCCGGCTGATATCGTGAAGCGCATCAAGGAAGAGGAGATCGAGTGGGTCGATGTCCGCTTCACCGATCCCAAGGGCAAGTGGCAGCACCTGTCGATGTGCGCCAACGTCATTGACGAAGATGCGCTGGAAGAGGGCCTGATGTTCGACGGTTCGTCGATCGCTGGCTGGAAGGCGATCAACGAATCCGACATGATCCTGAAGCCGGATCTTGAAGCGGTCTATATCGATCCGTTCAGCGCCACGCCGATGATGGTAATCATCTGCGACATCGTCGAGCCTTCCGACGGCTCGCTCTATACGCGCGATCCGCGTTCGACCGCCAAGCGCGCCGAAGAATATCTGAAGACCACCGGCCTGGGCGACACCGTGTTCGTCGGCCCGGAACCGGAATTCTTCATGTTCGACGATGTCCGCTTCGAAGACGGCTATGCCGGTTCGGGCTTCCAGATCGACGATATCGAACTGCCGACCAACACCGCCACCGAAATGGAAGGCGGCAACATGGGCCACCGTCCGCGCGCCAAGGGCGGCTACTTCCCCGTCGCGCCGGTCGACAGCTGCATGGACATCCGCGCCGAGATGGTCTCGACGCTGATCGAAATGGGCCTGCCGATGGACAAGCAGCACCACGAAGTGGCCGCTGCCCAGCACGAGCTCGGCCTGACCTTCGGCAAGCTGGTGGAAACCGCTGACCGCGTGCAGGTTTACAAGTACGTCGTGCAGCAGGTCGCCCACGCCTATGGCAAGACCGCGACCTTCATGCCGAAGCCGATCAAGGCTGATAACGGTTCGGGCATGCACACCCACATGTCGATCTGGAAGGATGGCAAGAACACCTTCGCAGGCGGCGAATATGCCGGCCTGTCGGAAGCCTGCCTGTACTTCATCGGCGGTGTGATCAAGCACGCCAAGGCCTGCAACGCCTTCACCAACCCGACCACCAACAGCTACAAGCGTCTGGTGCCGGGCTTCGAAGCCCCGGTCCTGCTCGCCTATTCGGCGCGCAACCGTTCGGCATCGTGCCGCATTCCTTACGGTGCCGGCGAGAAGGCCAAGCGCGTGGAATTCCGCTTCCCGGATCCGCTCGCAAACCCCTATCTGTCGTGCGCCGCACTGCTGATGGCTGGCATCGACGGCATCGAGAACAAGATCCACCCCGGCGACTCCGCCGACAAGGACCTGTACGACCTGCCGCCTGAAGAGCTGGCCGAAATCCCGACCGTGTGCGGCTCCCTGCGCGAAGCGCTGGAATCGCTCGAAGCGGACCAGGAATTCCTGCTCAAAGGCGACGTGTTCACCAAGGACCAGATCGACGCCTACATCGAACTGAAGTGGGAAGAGGTCTATCGCACCGAGCAGACCCCCTGCCCGGTCGAATACGACATGTACTACAGCTCGTAAGAGCGCAGGCCCGCACGCCGCATTGCGGCGGGGCAGCAAACAAATGGGCCGCTCGGGAAACCGGGCGGCCTTTTTGCTGTCCGGCACAAGGCCCTTTCCTACATCCGTTGGAGATGCCTAACGGAAAAGGCGATTCGCACTGCCGGAGCGCCTGCCATGAACCGTCATCCTATCTTCGCTGTTGTCCGCCACCTGCTCGCCCGCCCCTTGTGGCCTGACGACGTGCGCGCGCTCCACAGCGCTATCGACGCCGCGCTGGAGCTTCCCACACCGCGCATGGTCAGCCCGGAAGGCGTGGCGCTGATCCGCCGGTTCGAGGGGCTGGCGACCGTGCGATCCGATGGTCTGGTCGAGGCCTATCCCGATCCGGGCACGGGCGGCGAGCCATGGACGATCGGCTGGGGGGCAACCGGAGCGGGCATCGGCCCCGGCACCGTCTGGACCCGCGCCCAATGCGACGCACGGCTGGAGGCCGACCTTGCCCGTTATGCCGACGAGGTCGCGCAGGCTATCGGCGACGCGCCAACGAGCCAGCAGCAGTTCGATGCGCTGGTCTCATTTCACTACAACACCGGCGCGATTGCGCGGGCAACGCTGACCAGGCGGCATATCGCGGGCGATCAAGAGGGCGCAGCAGATGAGTTTGCGCGCTGGGTCTATGCCGGGGGCAAGGTGATGAAGGGACTGGTGCGGCGGCGGGAGGCTGAGGCAGCGCTATATCGTGGCCAGGATTAAGGGCAGTGATGGGTGTGAGATAGGAACAATCGCGCCCGTTATTGGGCCGTAAGGAGTCTGTTCGCTTCTCGTGATCAGACAGTAGAAAACGGTCATTGCGTCGGTTGTTCGAAGCCGGATCGTAGTTCTGCACCTAAAGCGATTGCAAGACCGCCAAAGCCATGTACCTCGCCAGCAGATCGAAGGTCTTGGGAATGTCGAGTAATGAAGCGCAGTTTGGTACTTGGGTTTGGCTTGATGCTGTCGGCGTGCGGCGGCGATGACGCCAGCAACGGAAGCGGACCCGTTGGCCCAATCGTGGCCCCAACGCCTGCGCCAAGCCCATCAGAAACGCCGACCTACCAGTCTGCCAGGGATTTTTCGGCTGATCGCGGCGGGACAGGAGTCGGCGTAAAGCTGGAACGGGTTCACGATTCTCGCAGCACAGAGCCCTATTGGCAAACCACCTTCATCGGCACCTCATTGGAGCAGGCGGGAACCGGTTTCACATATGTAGCGAATACGCGCTCGTACAACTATTACTACGGGAACGAGTCGCAACAATTTGACAATACCTTCGACTACCCCTCCGCAAATGGTGCGGTTGGCGACTGGAACTACGATGCTGCTGCCACCAGTCCTTTCGACGAATTCAAGCGCTTGGTAGTCTCGACAAGCAGCTCTCAATACAGCTTCGATTATGTTGGGCTCGTATCTTGGCGCAGCTACGATGCCAACGCGATCGTTGGCACCGAGATAGGCGTGCGGGAAGTGCTCCGCATGTCGCTGTATGGCGCCCCCACGCTCGGACTGGACCTACCGACAACCGGCGTTACCAACTACCGATCGGACTATGGGCTGCTTAACTTAGAGAGAGGCAGCTATTCCTATACAATGAACTGGGAAACGCGCGAATTCTCCGGAGCAGAAACAGTTCCGTGCCCCGACCCGGACCAGTGTCCGAATGGCAATCTGGGAGAACTGCGTTTGACAGGCAAGCTGGAAGGACCAGACCAGATTCGCGGCACATTGTCAGGCTCATCGGGGTTCGAGGGAACATTCGTCGGCCAGTTCTTCGGACCACAGGCGCGCGAGCTTGGGATCGTCGCCGGAGCCACGCACGCCACGGAAGACGACAGGATCAGCTATCTTTTCGCCAAGCGCACAAACTAGGGGGATAACTTCGATCGGGGTACGCGTGACGTGACACGCTGATTTCCCTTCAGCTTCGATGGGGCCGCCTTCCAAACCGGCAACTAGCCCCCCAACCCTCAGACCTTAACCACCCGCCGCGTCAGTTCCGAGCTGCCATCCTTGCTCGCTCCGGCAGGCACTGGTCCTGCCGCCCCGGCCCCGCTGACGACGCGCGCAATCCGGCGTTCCTGCTCTTCTTCGCTCATCCGCTGCCAGCCCTCGGGGCCCAGCTTGTCGAGCGGGCGATAGCGCACCTTGTACTGCATCCGCTCCGAGCCCTCGACCCAGTAGCCGAGATAGACAAACGGCAGCCCTTCCCCAGCCGCACGGCGGATGTGATCAAGGATGACGAAGTTGCCGAGCCCCGCACGCTCGGAATCGGGGTCGTAGAAGCTGTAGATCATCGACAGCCCATCGCCTTGACGGTCGGTCAGGCAAGCGGCGACCAGGCGGCCCGGAGTGCCATCCTCGCGCGGCTCGCGATATTCGATCACCACCGAATTGACCGAGGTTTGTTCGACCATGTCGGCATAGTCGACTTCGTCCATCCCGGCCATGCCGCCGCCGGGGTGGCGGTGCGACAGATAACGTTGCAGCAAGGCGAACTGTTCGGCCGTAGCCCAGGGGCGGCACTCACTCACCACGAGATCGGCGTTGCGCTTCTCGGTCCGCTTTTGCGAGTTCGAGGGGCGGAACTCGTTGGCCACCACGCGCACCGAAACGCAGGCCCGGCAATCGGCGCAGCTGGGGCGATAGGCCACGTTCTGGCTACGCCGGAAACCGATCCGCGAAAGCGCATCGTTCAGCGCCTCCGTGTGCGGTCCGTTCAACTCGGTGAACACCTTGCGTTCAGTCTTGCCCGGCAGATAGGGGCACGGCGCGGGGCTCGTCACGAAAAAGCGGGGGAAACGCACGGGTGCGGTCACTGTGAGGCGATCCTCTTATCATGGCAGCGGCTGGCGCCTGACAGCGCCGATAGACCGGACCATGCCGAGGGGAATCGCCCGGTTAAACCATTTTAACCATGTTGAGCCCGCTGCGTAGCGTTTATTTGCGCCCACAGCGGGCCAATAAGGGCAAGTTGCCCCGTTCCGGGTCAGTTGAGTTCGACGTGACTAACCGAATAGCCCTCTGCCGTCAGCCGCGCGACCAATGCTTCGAGCTGCACGCTGTCACGCGCCTCGCACTCGATATCGGTGACGAGGCCCTTCGCGGGCAGGTTGGTGAAGATCCGCTGGTGCGAGATTTCGAGGATATTGACGTTCGCCTCGGCAAATTCGTGCATCACCTTCATCAGCGAGCCGGGCCGGTCCTGCAAGGTGATCCGCAGCCGCGCAAGGCGGCCCGAGCGGGCCAGATCGCGCAGCAGCACATTGGCCAGCAGGCGAGTGTCGATATTGCCGCCGCACAGGACGAGGCCGATGTTGCGCCCGGCAAACCGCTCCTTGTTGGCGAGCACTGCGGCAAGCCCTGCCGCGCCTGCACCCTCGACCACGGTCTTTTCGATCTGCAGCAGCAGCGCCACCGCCGTTTCGAGGTGTGGCTCG
>CENV01057755.1_pt1 | contig 47207 bp, 41 predicted proteins | sample 530231 | NCBI WGS metagenome assembly CENV01 (sample SAMEA2619815, study PRJEB7988) | marine metagenome | biome: marine biome (ENVO:00000447); feature: surface water layer (ENVO:00002042); material: "saline water (ENVO:00002010), including plankton (ENVO:xxxxxxxx)" | depth 5 m
GCTGACTCCTGACTCGATAGGACTGCTATTAAATAAAATTTCTATGGTGCCCATGACGCGGATCGAACGCGTGACCTCTCCCTTACCAAGGGAGTGCTCTACCACTGAGCCACATGGGCGGTTATAAAGCTAAAAAACCCGCTTGGCTCAAGCGGATTTGAATTCATTCTGGAGCGGGTGAAGGGAATCGAACCCTCGTCGTAAGCTTGGAAGGCTTCTGCTCTACCATTGAGCTACACCCGCGAAGGGATTCTCTTCAATTTTGCGCAAGGGCTGGTTTAATTCCTGACGCGTCGATTAGCCCCTAAAACTCTTGGTGGTGGGAGTTGGATTCGAACCAACGTAGGCGCAAGGCCAACAGATTTACAGTCTGCCCCCTTTAACCACTCGGGCATCCCACCGAAAGAGAATCCCGAATTATGCACGAGTTTTTTGTTTCATGCAAGTTCACCTTGCGGCCATTACTTAATGCGTCTTATAAAGTGCCTGGATTTCTGCAATACTTAACTTCATTGCCAGCGCAAGTTGCAAGAGCACCCGGGCTTTTGAAGGATTCAGACTGCCGGCGGCCACGAACCCGTGTTTGTCATCGTCAACCTCCATATTCCTGGCGACATGACCGAAGGCAAGACGGGAACTGCGCACCACGACAGTCCCTGCAGCGACCTGACGGGCAAGCATGGGCTCCAGGGCATCACTGATGTTGCCCGACCCCACACCGGCCACCACAATGCCCTGGTGCGGCATCGCCATCGAACGGCTTAGCATTTCGTGTGACATTCCGGCGTGCAGATACAGGATATTCACCTCGGGCAATGCATCGCTATCGAGGTGGAATGTTTTCGTTTGAATTGCTTTTGTAAAAATCGTGGCGCCCGTATGTAATGAGTGCAAACGATCGACATAAAGGCAGGTTCTGGAGCCGTGCTGCATGCCAAGCAGGCCCAACGGCGCGGATTGAAACGCATTCTCCTGATTTGAACCCGTTTTTTGTATGTAGCGTGCCGAATGAATTGCACTGTTCATAACAACCAGCACACCCAGATTTGCCGCTTGTTCGCAGCAAGCAAGATAAATCGCCGATAAAAGATTTTCCGGGCCGTCAGGTGAAGAATCATCGGCGGGTTTCATGGCCCCCGTGAGCACAACCGGTATCCGGCCCAACGTAACCAGATTCAGAAAATAGGCCGTTTCTTCCATGGTATCCGTACCATGGGTTATCACAATGGCGTCGGCCAGATCATCACTGCTGATTTCATTGATGCGATTGGCCAGCTGGCACCAAATCTGGTTGGTTATGGATTGACTTCCCACATTGGCCAATTGCTCATAGCTCACCACCACGCCTTGCACACGTGACGGCAAGGAGCTCAATAGTGTTTCGACACTTACCTGGCCTGCGGCGTACCCGCCCCACTGATTGGCCGTCCCGGCAATCGTCCCGCCGGTGGCCAGAATACGAATTCGCCTGGACATGAGTCAGGAGTCAACTGCGTTCGACAGCCCTTGCTGCTCCAATAACGCATTAAGGTGATCCCAATCATGGAAGTCGATAATCAACTGTCCTTTGTTCTTTTTGCCCACTTTCAGGGCAACACGCGTACCCAGGTGATCAGACAGGCTTTCCTCCAGGCGCTTGATATCGCCGCTTTTCGAGTTGTGGGCATTGGGTTGCCGCAGTGGCGGACTTTCAGTTTCACGCAACGTCTTGCCGACCAGTTTTTCGGCCTCTCGAACCGACAGTCGACGTGTAATGATTTCATTGGCCAGCAAAATCTGCTGCGCTGCCTCAACCGCAAGCAAAGCCCGAGCATGGCCCATATCGATGTCACCGGCCAGCAGCATGGTTTGCACCGGCTCCGTTAGGTTCAGCAGGCGCAGCAGATTGCTGGTTGCCGAGCGGGACCGTCCAATAGCCGTTGCGGCCTGTTCATGCGTTAATTCGAACTCGTCGAGCAACCGCTTAACCCCATGCGCTTCTTCCAGCGGGTTCAAGTCTTCACGCTGAATGTTTTCAATAAGCGCCATGATGGCGGCATTTTCATCTTCAACTTCGCGCACCAGCACCGGGACTTCTTTAAGCCCCGCCAGTTTGGCCGCCCGGTAACGTCGCTCCCCGGCAATAATCTCGTATTGGCCTCTTTTGTTCCCGGCCAGTACCCGTACCAGAATAGGCTGCATAATGCCTTGAGTACGGATCGATTCAGCCAATTCGTTCAGCGCCCCTTCATCCATACGTGTGCGAGGCTGATATTTGCCCGCAACCAGTTTGGTCAATGGCAAAACTGAAGGATGAGTTTCAACTGTTTCAACCTTTTTACCCAGCTGATTCATTGCGTCGGTATCAGCACCCAATAGCGCATCAAGACCTCGCCCCAATCCTTTTTTCCTCGTGGCCATAACATTTATTCCTGTTGTTTTACGGGTTGTTTGTCGCCCCTGCCAGAGCATCTTGTTTAACCCGTTCAATAAGTTCTTTTGCAAATTCAATATAGGCTTTCGCGCCCCTTGAACTTTTGTCGTACACCGTGCCCGGCATGCCGTGACTGGGCGCTTCCGCCAACCGCACGTTACGTGGCACCACTGTCTTGAAAACGCGGTCGCCAAAATGATTTTCTATTTGTGTTGATACCTGCTGCTGAAGGGTTACGCGTGTGTCGAACATGACTCGCAGCAAACCAATAAGCTGAAGGTCTGGATTGATATTCCGATGAACGCGTTTTACCGTATTGACCAGGTCCGACAACCCTTCCAATGCAAAATATTCGCATTGCATGGGAATAATAACGCCTTGCGCACCGGCCAAGCCATTCAATGTCAGCAGCGATAACGTAGGAGGGCAATCGATAAGAATGAAATCGTATTCATCAATGACTTCAGAAACAGCAAATTTCAATTGTTTTTCGCGCTGATCCATTTGAACCAGATCGATTTCGGCACCCGATAACTCTCTGTTTGCCGGCAACACATCGTATCCACCGGTTGGCGATGCTACTTTCGCACTATTAATATTTGCATCGCCAATAAGTACGTGATAAAGATTTTGCTCGATTTCATTCTTATTGATGCCACTACCCATCGTGGCATTGCCTTGCGGATCCAGATCAATAAGCAGCACTTTTTTCTTATGCATGACCAGAGCAGCAGCCAGGTTAATTGCTGTTGTGGTTTTCCCCACCCCGCCTTTCTGATTGGCAATACAGAAAACTTTCGCCAATTCGGTGTTTTGATAAGCACTCATTAATTTTCCTTAACCACGAATCCATACCAGGCAGCGTTGCGCATTCAAGTCCGGCACCCCAAGCGTGTCAATGTGCCATACTTTCCAAGTGGTGTGTAGGGCTAAATCCTGGATTTCTTTTTCCGGTACCAAACCTTTCATTGCAATAAATATGCCGTCGGGTTTCAAATGCGCCGACGACAGCGTCACGAAGTCTCGCAAAGAGGCGAATGCACGCGACACGATGATGTCGGCCTTGAAACTGTCCAGCTCTTCGATGCGGCCATGGCATGCCTGTAGATTTTCCAGTTTCAAGATTCCCCTTAGCTGCCGGATAAACGCCGTTTTTTTTTCCACGGCATCAACACAATGAACCTGCCAATCTGGAAAGCAGATTGCCAGTACAACCCCCGGTAAGCCCCCCCCGGAACCCACGTCGATCATTGTTCCTGGCATATTATTTCTTTCTGTATCTAAATATTTCGAAATGAAAGGTATAAGTGCCAGGCTATCAAAAATGTGGTGAACCAGTATCTGATCCGGCTCACGCAACGCCGTTAAATTATAAGTACGATTCCACTTCAGCAACGAGTGTACATACTTCTGTAACTGATCAATTTGTAATTCACTGAGCCCTAAGCCGAGCTTCTGTGCAGCTTGTTCAATACGGCTCTTGAAATCAGCAGACGCGTCCATCAGGCAACTTTCCGATCGTATTGCAGGCGTTTAATGTGAATCAATAACAATGAAATGGCCGCTGGTGTTACACCCGAAACCCGCCGAGCCTGACCAACAGTTTGCGGACGACTTTGCTTCAGTTTTTGCCTTACCTCGATGGAAAGACTTTGAATCGTGTCGTAGTTAATCTCTTCAGGAATAACCTGATCATCCAGGTTGGCTTGTTTTTTCACTTCTTCCTGCTGGCGATTCACATAACCGGCGTATTTGATTTGTATTTCCACTTGTTCGGAAACATGGGGTTCCTTAACCAACGTGCCCGCCAGCGTTTCACCTGCATTATCTTTAAGCTCGGCTAATGTTTCATAGTGAACATTCGGCCGTTTCAAAAGATCGTGCAGGGAGTATTCCCTTTCTATTTGTTTTCCCAATACCTGTTCAGCTGATTCCGAACTCAGTTTCTGGGGCTGAACCCAGGTTGATTTCAACCGCGCTACTTCAGACGTCACCGCATCACGTTTACGATTAAAAGCGTCCCAGCGCGCATCATCAATTAACCCCAGTTGCCGGGCCTGATCTGTTAATCGCATATCTGCATTATCTTCCCGCAAACTCAAGCGATATTCAGCCCGCGAAGTAAACATTCGATAGGGCTCACTAACGCCACGGGTAATCAAATCATCAACCAATACACCCATATACGCCTCACTTCTTTTCGGAAGCCAGGGATCTTGTTCCTTCACGAAAAGCGAGGCGTTCAAACCTGCTATCAGCCCCTGCGCTGCCGCCTCCTCGTAACCTGTCGTTCCATTGATCTGCCCGGCAAAAAACAAACCGTTAATCGCTTTCGTTTCCAACGAGAACTTCAATTCACGTGGATCATAGTAGTCATACTCAATGGCATAACCCGGGCGCATAATGTTGGCGTTTTCAAGTCCAGGTAATGTCCTGATCATTGCCAACTGAATATCAAATGGCAAGCTTGTGGAAACACCATTTGGATAAATTTCTGTGGTTGTGAACCCTTCGGGTTCCAGAAAAATCTGATGACTCGGCTTATCAGAGAAGCGATGAATTTTATCTTCAATGGAAGGACAGTATCGAGGCCCGACACCTTCAATTTGCCCTTGATCACTATACATGGGGGATCGATCCAACCCGGATCGAATAATTTCGTGTGTTCGTTCATTCGTATGCGTAATCCAGCAGGGCACCTGCGCAGGATGCATCCCCACGTCACCCATAAAGGAAAAGACTGGAATCGGGTCTACATCACCAGGTTGCTCAAGCGTTTTACTAAAATCAATCGTTCTTGCATCAATGCGTGGGGGTGTGCCGGTCTTCAAACGTCCTTGTGGCAAATTCAGTTCTTTAAGCCGCTGCGCCAAAGAAATCGCCGGCGGATCTCCTGCGCGGCCCGCCGAATAATTATCTAGTCCCACGTGAATCAATCCGTTCAAGAACGTCCCGGCTGTAAGAACAACGGCTCTTCCTTTGAATTTCAACCCAATTTTCGTGACGGCGCCCACCACCTTTTCACCGTCAATCATTAAGTCTTCAACCGACTGCTGAAAAATGGTTAGATTGGGTTGGTTTTCCAACGTTGTGCGAATTGCCTGGCGATATAAAGATCGATCCGCCTGTGCGCGAGTTGCTCTTACTGCCGGCCCTTTTGATCTGTTCAGTATTCTGAACTGAATCCCCGCTTTATCGGTTGCCAGTGCCATGGCACCACCCATGGCATCAACCTCTTTAACCAAATGCCCTTTACCTATACCACCAATGGATGGGTTGCAAGACATTTGTCCTAAAGTATCAATATTGTGTGTAAGCAATAGCGTATTGGCACCGGAACGTGCCGAAGCCAGCGCGGCTTCTGTTCCAGCATGGCCACCTCCCACAACAATAACGTCAAAGGTATCGGGATAAATCATATGAGTGTCTCGAACGAGATGAATAGCTAATTATAACTGCGTAACCGTGTTTCACGTGGAACATACCACTTAAACACTAGCGCAGAAACAATATGTTCCACGTGAAACAAAGGCCAAGCTTGATCCCTTTCTGTTTCACGTGGAACACAATTAATTATTAAATGGAAATGTGTATAACATGCACCACTCTAACAGTGGCTAGGCCTGCAACACAACTTCTATGCGGGTTGTCGCTAAAAAGGGTTGTGGATAACAGTGTGCATAATTATGGGAAAAGAAAAAGCCCCAACATGTGGGGCTTCTTCTTTTAAACAAGCTAGGCTTGCTTATAGAGCACGAATGTTAGCGGCTTGAGGACCTTTTGGACCATCGTTAACTTCGAACTCTACTTCTTGACCTTCGTTCAGACTGCGATAACCGCGGCCTTCGATAGCTGAGAAGTGAGCAAAAACATCGGGACCACCAGCGTCGGGGGTAATAAAACCAAAACCTTTGTCGGCGTTAAACCATTTAACTTTACCGGTTTGAGACATAATAAATTAGCGTCCTAAAAAAACTTGAAAAAAACAAAAGAAACAAGGGGCGCTAACACGAATGAAAACCGGAAATGCCAACGAGTTTTAAGAAAACCCAAAAAAACAAAATCGGACAATACTTAGACGACGCTTACGCTCTGCTTGATTTCAAATGCAGCATCAGCATAACCATAGTTGTTATATATTTCAACTACTTATTAACCCTAGGTTAACGTAACGCAACACCCGCAAACAACATAAACTAGAAACTCAAATTTTCATCAAATTTTAAATATCAGCAAACAAGAGGAACTGAATAATGACGGCAGCGTTCCATTCGAAATTACCAACAGTTGGCACCACGATCTTCTCAATCATGAGCCAGTTATCCATTCAAAATAAAGCAATCAATCTCGGCCAAGGATTTCCCGATTTCAACCCGGACAAGAAACTGATCGAGATGGTAAACCAGGCAATGCTGGACGGTTATAACCAGTATCCTCAGCTGGCCGGCTTTCATGATTTGTTGAGTGCGATTTCGGAGAAGATCGAACATCTATACGGACATCGCTATTCGCCTGAATCTGAAATTACGATTACATCTGGCGCCACCGAAGCACTAATGAGTTCGATCCTGGCGTTATGTGGTGTGGGCGATGAAGTTATCATTATTGAGCCTTTCTACGATCTATATCTTCCTGCAGTGCAACTTGCCGGTGCCACGCCCGTGGTTGTTGCAATGGAACCGCCAAAACATCCAAATGAAAGTTATTGGATTAATTGGGACAAAATACGTGATGCACTCAGTTCAAGAACCCGTTTACTTATTATTAATACGCCACATAATCCAACCACAATGGTTTTGAAAAATGATGATTTAAATGAACTTGAATCAATTGTTAATCAATATGGAATAAACATCATCTCAGATGAAGTTTATGAACATATCTTGTTCGACAATAGAACTCATTTAAGTATGTCATCCCGCCCTGCATTAGCCGAAAAATCAGTCGTTATTTCGTCTTTTGGCAAAACGTATCACGTTACTGGCTGGAAAATTGGATATTGCGCCGCTCCTGAATCATTAATGACAGAAATCCGTAAAGTTCATCAGTTTTCTGTATTTACCGTTAGCACACCCATGCAAGTGGCTTTAAGCCAGTTCATGAAAGAAGACGATTCTTATACAAAATTGTCTGCATTCTACGAAGAGAAAAAAAATTATTTATCAAATCAGTTGAAAATGAATACCCCTTTAAAACCCTATACCTCTGAAGGATCTTTCTTCCTTCTGGCTTCTTATTCCGATTATTCAAACTTAAATGAATATGACTTCTGTCATTGGTTAACAACCGAACATTGTGTTACGGCAATTCCATTGTCTGCTTTTTATTGCAGTCCAAACGCCAAGACGTCGAATAACGGATTTATTCGTTTATGTTTTGCAAAGAACACGAACACCTTGGATGAAGCCGTAACGCGGTTGAAAAATTTAAGTAGTTCAGCAGCGAAGACCGAAGTATAGAGCGAACGGTTGTCTTTGCAAATCGGTGAGCCGTGGTGGGAACGAATGGATACGTAGTTGGTTTTATACACATCTTTAATATATAAAACTTAAATAACTAATGGGTGCCTGTGTATAGTGTGAACAACTCTAAAATCTATTAATAATCAATTAGTTACTTTGAAATAAACTGGGTATAAACCTTCGGACAACCCACTAACAGTTTCTGCATAATTATATTTGTCTGGTCTATTTGCCCAGTTGTGCACCTTTCATCCACAATTCATTCACAATCGCGACCTCTAGTACTTATCCACAGGCTGTTTGATGAAATTTAAATTGTAAATAAATGAAACTACTGGGTGTCAGCCTCAAAACCATCGTCAAAAATGACCCTGTTTTCCGGCCAACGCAATGCCGCCAGGCGGAATCGCGAGGATTCGATAGGCCGCTTTGCTTTGCGGTCGCGCCAGCGTGCTCCTACCGAATAATCAATACAAAAAACGTTGCGTCGCTTACCGTGCCAGGCAAGCGGATGAATATCGGAAAACAGCCGCGTATATCGTGGTGTGCGAAAGGCTTCCTGCTTTTCCAGCAGGCGCCAATAGTGGCCGATAACAACAGGAATAGGGTCTGAGTAATTCATCCACCAGTTAACGCGATCGGAATAACGCCACCGGTTGCCGGCGAAGAAGGCCTCTTCGCTTCGTTTTTCAACGCCTGAAGTCAGGACCTTCAAGGGGTTGAAGGTTTGTTGCATTGCTTCATATTCGGCAATAGCGTCCAGAAACGGCGGCGGATTCAGTTCATCCTCGAGGCGGTCAGCCCATTTCTCTCTTGCCTGTAGATACTGCTCGTAGATGCCTTCGGCGTCAGCCTGGCGGCGTGTTTCTTCTTCGCATTCAAAATACTTTTCAACCAATGAGCCCACGGGAACCCGACTGATGGCGTTGATCGCGTTTGAGTTCCAAGCCGCATGGACAATACGAATATCCTGGCGATAAAGCGCAACCGGTTGCCTGGATAAGAAATCATGCAAACTTTGACGCTCGGATTCATTCGCACGCGCAAATGGTGCATAGTTTTTATTATCAGGTTCAAAGCGCTCGTCAAAAAACCAGCCCGAGCCATCCTTGATATCGTTAACCAGTAAATTCACTTCATGGTTGCCGACAATAAACTGCGCGTTGTTGTTTTCAACCAATTCGCGCACGCGTTTTATAACGCCAGGGCTATCGGGGCCGCGGTCGACCAGATCACCGATAAACACCAATCGGCGCTTTTGTGGGTGCCAACCATTACTTTGATAGCCCAATCGATCCAGGAGGGCTTCCAGGGCCTCCAATTCACCGTGTATGTCGCCAATGATATCGATTGGGCCGTTATCCAGGGGGCTAAGCAAATACATAGTGTGAGGGTACTATCAAAGGAAAACTTTTTGCAGCAGATGTAGAAGTTGTTTCTGTTCGCTTATTGAAAGGTTGGGAATACCTTCGTTATTTTCGAATTGTTGTTTGGCTTTATCGAACAACAACTGGCCTTTGTCTGTTAATTCAAGAATCTGCGAGCGCTTGTCATTTGGATTGCGTTTGCGAAGCAATAGCTGGCGCGACTCCATTTTATCGAGCAGTGTAGCCAGATTCGGCGGAGAAACATTAATGGTGCTCCCCAGTCTTTTCTGGTTGATTTGCGGATTGGCGCTGATCAGCGACAAGACGGTAAATTCCACAGGCTTGAGTTGATATCGTGTTAAACGCTTTTTTATATCCGGCTCAATTTTCAAATAAGCCTGAAGGCAGTTATAGCCAACTTGCCTTAGAAGAAACGACTGATCTATGGCGTCAATTTCCAGATTGCTGTTTGTATGACTCATGATCACATCAGGCTATCAAGGTAATTGGTTGAATGATGTTCCTGGGAATGAATTAAATACTGATTAATGACCTGCAACAGTTGCCGCGTTTCCGGAAGAATAAAATCGAAATAATATTGTGCAGTATCAATTTTCGATTGATAGAATGCCGGGTCTTTTTCTATTTGTTCTTGGGCAACGGTTGCTGCTTTGAGCCATAACCATCCTGTGGCGGCATGTCCGACCAGACGCAGCATTTCCGGTGCGATCTGGTAAGGCAGTTCAGGCAGTTGCTTGCTTGAGTCAGAAATAGCAGGAACGAGTGTGCGCAGGCTGTCACAAACCTGCATTAATGCCGCTGCTGAATTTTGAAGCGTAGGCGTTGTAATGGTGCTGATGGTTTCCTGAATCTGATCCAGCAGTTTAAACAGGCTTTGACCATTATCGGCAAGAATCTTACGCATGATCAGGTCTATTGCCTGAATTTCGTTTGTCCCTTCGTAAATCTGGGCAATTTTTATATCGCGTAAATACTGTTCAATGCCGGTTTCCTGTATGTAGCCGTGTCCGCCGAATACTTGTATTGCTTTGCTGGCCGATTCAAATCCTTGATCCGTCAACATGGCCTTGATAACCGGCGTTAATAAAGCCAGTTGGCTTTCGAAGCGGGCTTTTGTATCGGTATCGGGATGATGCTCGGCGCCATCAAGAAGCAAAGTACTGTAGTAGGCCAGCATGCGGCCACCTTCGGCATTGGCTTTTTGCGACATAAGCATGCGTTGTATTGCCGGATGCATGATGATTGGGTCTGCCGCTTCCTGCCGGCGATGTTCCGGACGGATTGCGGCGCGCATTTGAAGGCGTTCCCTGGCATAAGTCAGGGAGTTCTGATAAACGGTTTCTGAAACCCCAACACCATTGATACCCACCAGCAAGCGGGCGGCATTCATCATTTTGAACATGGCAGCCAGGCCCTTGTTCGGCGCACCGACCAGCCATCCGGTAGCCTGGTCAAATTGAAGACTGCATGTGGCACTGCCATGAATACCCATTTTGTGTTCAATACCAGTGCAGTGCACGGCGTTGCGCGTTTTTGGAACGCCATTTTCTGGCAGGAACTTGGGTACCAGAAACAGGGAAATGCCTTTGCTGCCGGCCGGTGCGTCCGGTAATCGGGCCAACACCAGGTGCACAATATTCCCGGTAAGGTCGTGTTCGCCACCAGAAATGAATATTTTGCTGCCTTCAAGCAGGTACTTGCCGTTTTCACCGGGGGTTGCCTTGGTGCGAATCAGCCCCAGGTCGCTGCCGGCTTGCGGTTCTGTCAGGCACATTGTGGCAAGCCATTCGCCACTGACAATTTTGGGCAGATACGTTTCTTTCAGTTCCTTATCAGCGTAATGATAAAGACTGGAATACGCGCCATGCAGCAGTCCGGGAAACATGGCCCATGCATGGTTGGTACCCGTTAACATTTCATATAGAACAGTATTCAAAGTATGGGGCAGACCCTGACCGCCATAGGCGGGATCGCAGGCCAATGCGGGCCAACCGGCTTGCTGAAACTGTTCATAAGCCTGCACAAATCCGCCGGGCGTCTTTACTTGCCCATTTTCAAACTGACAGCCCTCGCGATCACCGGTTGCATTGGTGGGAAAGAGTATTTCCGAGGCAAACCGCCCGGCTTCCTCGATAACCTGGCTCATCAGATCCTGATCGATTTCTTCGAATTCAGGATAACGTTTCAGTGTTTGTGCTGCATTGAACATGTCGAACAGCACGAATGAAATGTCCTTCAACGGTGGCTCATAATGCATAAGGCTTAACTCCTTTGGACTTTATTCTTTTTCTGGTCCAGAAATTCCGCCAGCAAGCGTCTTGTTGCCGGATCGGTTTGTGCTACGGCTGCCATCAACGACTCCGTTGCCAGACCATCCTGAATATTCTGGTCGGCGATACGCGGCAGCATATGCATGACGGCGTAATTGGTCATTTCCGCGTTACTGGCGATACCTTTTGCCAGCTCCAGGGCTTTATCCAGCCCTTTTCCCGGTTCAGTCAGATACGTTGACACGCCAATTTGCTGACCTTCCTCGGCATTCAGTACGCGGCCGGTTAACATGAGGTCGGTCATGCGGTTCACACCGATAAGCCGGGAAATTCGCACCGATCCGCCACCGCCCACGAATAAGCCGCGCTTTCCTTCCGGCAGTGCATAGAAAGCCGTGGATTCGGCAATACGAATATGAGTTGCAGAAGCCAGTTCAAGCCCACCACCCACAACAGCGCCGTGCATAACCGCAATAACAGGTGCCTGGCCAAATTGAATATGGTTGAACGCCTCATGCCACATGCGTGAATGCATCACAGATTGCGGTACCGTATGTTCACGAACTTCGGAAAGATCCAGGCCGGCACAAAAGTGGTCGCCTTCGCTATTCAGGATAATGGCTTTTACATTTTCCGAAAAAGATTGAAAACATTGATTCAGTTCACTGACCAGATCAAGATTGATTGCGTTGCGTTTGGCTGGACGCGTTAATGTAACCAGGGCGATGTTGTCCAGCATTTTGACGGACAGCAATTTGTATTGTTTTGTAGAAGTCATGGGGCGTGTCCTGCGAAAAAGAATAGGTTATCAGGTTAATAATTATGAATCATAATATTTATAAAATATAAATAAATTGGGGCCAACCCTGAGGAAAAAGGCTATTGCTTTTTCCGTTGGAACAGAATTCAATGTTAATAAGGTTCTCTTACAAATAAATACAAATGTCGGGTTGGTTTCAGTTGTTGCGCAAGCCTTGTTTGCGATTGAGGTTGCATCCAATTACCGCATCTGTTGCGGTAATTGTGCTGGGCTTTGCTCTAACTTATAAATTTTGGACTTTTTTCAATACCCAGGCGCACAATGAATTGAATCGTCTGTTCCTGATCGAAGCAGATTTGGCCGTCGAGCGTTTCCTGCGGCAACTTGAGAATTTTGAAAAACAGCTTGAAGCCATCCGGGCCTTGTTTGCCGCGTCGGCTTTGGTCGACCAGGAAGAGTTCAACGCATTTGTTGATACCTTGCACTTACAGAAAAGTAATCCGGGCGTCCTTGCGTCGGGCTATGCGGCTTTTTTCAGAACGGCCGACCAGGCGCCGATTGTTTACATTTTCCCCCCCACCCCCGAGAATTTGAATGTGGTGGGGCGCAATGCTTTTGAAAGCGCGCCGCGCAAGCACGCAATGATTGAAGCCATGGTGACCGATCGCGCCGTACTGTCTGACCCGTTGCGCTTGTTCCAGAATAAGCCAGACAATACGGCTTCCAATGGCTACTTATTCTATATGCCGATATTTCAGAGCTTGCTCAGCTATCGGGAGAACAATGACAGCCGGCGACTTCTGGGCTGGGCTTATCTGGCATTCAATATGCGTGAAAGCATGGCCTCGGTGCTATTGTCAGAGCAAGTCAATTTAAATCACCAGATTTTTGACATTACCGACCCGGCTCGGCCAGTACAAATATATGGCGCCGTTGGGTCATCGCATCCGAAACTCGACCCAACCAAGCGTGTTCAGGATGCGTTTCGCACGGTAGAGGCGTTTAGCCGGATCTGGACAATAAAAACGGTCTCGACGGTAAACTTCGAAAAGCGGTATTTACCCAGAACCCGATGGTGGGTGGCTTTATTCGGAATCACCGCCACACTATTTCTCACGGTTTTATCCTGGTTACTCGTTGGGCGCACTGCCGCGTTGCGCCATATAAAGCGTGTTAACCGAAAACTGACGCTAAGTGAACAGAAATGGAAGTTCGCGCTTGAGGGATCAGGCGACGGCATGTGGGATTACGACATTCCGAATCAAACCTTTCGTGTTTCGGCGCAATGGAAAGCCTTGCTGGGATATCGGCCCGATGAGCTGGGTGCGTCAATTGATGAATGGAAAAGCCGTTTGCATCCCGATGAATATGCAAGGGTGACCCAAGCGCTGGACGATTACCTTAATGGGCTGAACTTATATTACAACGTTGAGTACCGCCTGAAATGCAAAGATGAAAACTGGAAATGGTTTCTTGCGCGCGGCATGACGGTTGAATACGATATCAACGGTCATCCAAGCAGGATGATCGGCACGATTACCGATATTTCCCATATGAAAGCATCAGAAGAGATTATCTGGCGCCAGGCCAATTTTGATGCCTTAACCGGATTGCCAAATCGGCGTATGTTTTTTGATCGGCTGGAGCATGAAATTCGCCGTACACAGCGTTATGGGAACGGTTTTGCGCTGGTGTTTATCGATCTTGACGAGTTCAAGGAAATCAATGATTCATATGGGCATCAGGCCGGCGATGAAGCGCTTGTTGTTGTAACTGACCGACTGAAAAGTGCTGTGCGCGCCAGCGACACCGTAGCCCGTTTGGGTGGGGACGAATTCACCCTGATATTAGGCGATGTTGCTCAAAAATCTGATGTGATTACAGTTTTGCGCAAAGTTTCATCTGTTTTGCTGCAACCGATTCAACTTAAGTCTGCTACGGTACGGATATCTGCCAGTATGGGGATTGCATTTTGCCCTGAAGACGCCGACACCTCAGACGATTTGTTGAACAAAGCCGATCGTGCCATGTATAACGCCAAGGAAGCTGGAAAAAATGAATGGCGATTCCATCACTGATTTTCGCAGGCTTCTGGCCAATTTGCCGGGTATGGTTTATCGCTGTTGCAACGATGCAAACTGGACGATGTTGTTTATCAGCGAAGGGGTTGAACCGCTAACCGGTTATCGTGCGCAAGACCTGATTAACAACCAGGTGGTTGCTTTTGCCGACCTGGTTTTTTCAGATGATATTGACCTGGTCAATGAGAGAGTTCAGCTGGGTATTGAAACCGATGGTCACTTCACCGTGGAATATCGAATATGCCGGGCGGATGGCGAGATTCGATGGGTATGGGAACAGGGACACGCATTATTCGATAAAAGCGGCGGCATTTCGGCTCTCGAAGGCTATATTACGGATATCACACGTCGAAAGACCGTTGAGCTGAAACTGGCGCAAATGCAGCATCAGTCGGCCGTGATTCTTCAGGCAATTGCCGAGGGCATTCATGGTATCGACCGGGAAGGCCGATTAATGTTTGTGAATGCGGCCGCGTCCAGAATGCTGGGTTATACCTCAGAGGAAATGCTGGGCAGGCAGGCTCATGCATTGGTGCATCATCATCGAAAAGACGGTGCTCTCTACCCGATTACGGATTGCCCAATATACAAAACACTACGCGATGGCCGTGTCCGGCGTATTGATCAGGATTATTTCTTTCGCAAAGACGGCAAAGCTTTTGCCGTGGAATATGTTGTGTCTCCCACAATGGATGCCAATGGCATCGTGAACGGCGCCGTGGTGAGTTTCAGTGATATTACCCAGCGCCTGGCCCTTGAAGAACAATTATTACAGGCGCAACGTATGGATGCCTTGGGTCAACTGACCGGCGGCATCGCACACGATTTCAACAACCTGTTAACCGTTATTCTGGGCAATGCCGAATTGCTGGAAGAGGATTTGGCCGACGATAATTACAAAAAGGCACTGGCCAGCATGGTGTTGAAGGCAGCACAGCGTGGTGCTGACTTAACCCAGGCTTTACTGGCATTTGCCCGCAAACAACCATTAGCGCCAAAGGTTATCAATATTAATGAACTGCTCCAGCAGAACAAACCGTTTTTGCAACGCACGCTGGGTGAGCAGATTCGCGTGACGCTGGTGTGCGACGACACTTCGTATCGAATTCATGTTGATCCCGTGCAGCTTGAAAGTGCTTTGTTGAATCTGGCCATTAATGCACGTGATGCCATGAATGGCAGCGGCTATTTATCAATTCGTACCCAAAATCATTGGTTCGATGTGACAAAAGCTCAGGCACTTGAATTACCCGCAGGCGCCTATATTGAAATCTCGGTTGAGGATTCGGGCGGCGGTATTGCGCCGGAAGATATTGAACGAGTGTTCGAGCCCTTTTTCACGACGAAAGAGCGGGGCAAGGGTACAGGCCTGGGCCTGGCGATGGTGTACGGGTTTGTGCGTCAGTCGGGCGGCCAGGTTCGTATTAATTCCATTGTGAATAAAGGAACAACAGTTCGTTTGTTTTTACCGGCTTTAATCAGCCTGGGGCGGTCTGCCGCTTAGTATTGTTTTGGCTTTAATGCTGATTTTCGTAGCATTGCCAGTAGAATCTTTACAAAATATAACAAAAGTATTGCACCGATGAAATCGCCCATGGCCATCACCAGAAGGCTATGCCAGGAGGTGTCGGCATGACCATAAAAAACAAACCACACATGGTGCAGACAAGCGCTGATAATGCTTAAAAGGAAGCAGCATTGCAGTAATAAAACGGGGGTTAGCCCGGCAAGCGAAGCACTGAAGTTATGACGGATATTTAGTGTTAAATAGACGAGGTAAGGCGAAAAAGCAGACAAAAAGCTGATTATTAAAGTGTATACTGGGTCTGAATTTGCAAGATGGTATGTACCCGCCAGCCATGAACCCAGCCCCACGCCGATGGCGCCGGGAGTGCGGAATAACAGTACGCATAACAAACGGGCGCCGGCCGGCAGGTAGATCCAGTGTACGCCCACAATCCATTCAAGCTGGTTGAACAGCCAGCCGTTAACGTGCCACAAAATCAGGAAAAATACGCTTGAAAGCGCAATCATTAATAGCTGTAATACTATTTGTGACATTTAAATTATTGTCCTACAAATAGGTGCTTGCTAACATCAGCTGCGTTCATAGCAAGATTTATCACTAACGAACTCTCTAATGGCATTTCAAATGAAAGACAAAACCCGCCCCGCCGACATTTACATGCGTTTTCTTCAGTTGGCCGAATCGCTGCGTGGCTTGCCGTCATTGCCTGCGCTCGACCCGTTGGAAGAGCGCATTTTAAGTTTGGTTGCCTTTGCAACCAAAGAAGCCAGCCGCCTGTCGGTACGCGACATGATGGCATATTCCGAACTGGGTTCACCCGCAACGATACATAATCGCCTGAAGTCCATGCGGGCAAAGGGTTGGATCATGCTTACCGACACGGAAGACTCCCGTCGCAAGCAAATTACGTTAACTCAGGCCGCATTGCTGCATTTCGACAAGCTTTCAAAGTGCCTTGTCCAAGCCGCAAAAGAATACTAGTTAAACGTTAACTGGTTTAACATTAAAAACAAAAAAAGGGAACCGCGACGGTTTCCGGCTCGTGCTGGAATGTTATTTTTGCCAGCAGTATTGTAAAGCGGGTGTCGGGTACACGTGAACAATTAGAAATAAACAGGTTGTCGCCCGCATTCCGCTCCAAAGAAGATGGCGGTTGCTAATAACGCCCATGTTGTTTCTGCTCTCGCTGATATAGCAACCGACTCATTCCCAAGGTGCGGTTCTCTTCGTGCCTTGCCTCACCCGTTCTATTTCCTCACCCTGGTTACGACGTGTAGGGGTATTCCATCATGCACATTGTTTGCTATAGTGCAGTAAAATCACTTTATGCATAAAAAAGGGGCTAACAATGAAATTTGTTTCTTACATTAAAGCTGGAAAACCTGGGTTTGGTGCCGTTCTCGACAATAACAAAGTGGTTGATTTAACGGACAAAATAGCCGGTGTGGGCCACTTGGCTGAATTGGTTTCCAATGAAAAATCCGTTGCCGAAGCGAAGAGTTATGTGGCGAAGCAGTCGCCTGAATTCGATCTTGATGATGTAACGCTGGAACCGGTCATCCCTGCACCCAGCAAAATTATTTGCGTGGGCATTAACTACGTTGCCCATGCAGCGGAAGCCGGTCGCAAGGTCGGTGAGCATCCCGTGATTTTTCATCGCTTTGCCGATACCCTTCAGGCGGCTAATGCGCCGTTGATTCGTCCAATTGCTTCTCAGGATTTCGACTTTGAGGCGGAACTTGCGGTTGTTATCGGCAAAGGTGGTGCCAATATTGCGCCCGAACAAGCCATGTCGCACGTGGCCGGCTACACCTGCTTTAACGACGCCAGTTTGCGTGACTGGCAATTTCACACCCATCAGTACGGCATGGGCAAGAACTTTCGCAAAACCGGCAGTCTGGGGCCCTGGATGGTCACGGCCGATGAGATCGACGATTACCGCAAAATGGAAATCAAAGGTGTGCTGAACGGCGAAGTGATGCAGGAAGGCAAGTTGTCGGAGCTGGCCTTTGATATCCCCTATCTGATTTCCTATGTATCGAAGGCGCTCGATTGGAAACCCGGTGATATTCTGGCAACCGGTACGCCCAGCGGTGTGGGCTTCAAGCGCAAGCCGCCCGTGTTTCTAAAGCCTGGCGATACGTTTGAAGTGGTGATCTCACAAGTAGGCACGTTGTCGAACACGGTTGCCGACGAGTCGTGACCACTTTCGAAATAGACTGAATTTTTGTGAGGTGGTTATGAACAGTTCCCCCATTCTGCACTTTACGCATGCCGGCATTCATTGCGTGGATCTCGATCTCATGGTGGATTTCTATTGCAACAAGCTGGGCCTGGTGATTATTGATGAAGGTGTGGCGTCAACCGGGCACCGCCTCTATTTCCTGTCGCAAGACCCGGAAATACACCACCAGATCGTGCTCTTCGACGGCAAGCCGGAGAATATGCCATTCAACCCGGTGAACCAGTTGTCGTTTCTGGTGAAGTCGATTGCCGATCTGCGCACCTACTACAACTTTGCCAAGCGCGCCGGCATTCAGAATATCGGGCAGGTTGATCACGGCAATGCATGGTCAATCTATTTCAAAGATCCTGAAAGCAACCCCATCGAGGTCTACGTCGACAGCCCCTTTTATTCGGCGCAGCCCTGCAAGGAACCGCTTGATCTGGATACAAGCGATGAAGAAATCATTGCACGCACCGAGAAAATGGCGCGTAATCGCCCCGGGTTTCAAACACGCGAGCAGTGGATTGAGTCAACACGCAAAAGAATTGCCGAAAAGCGAGTGTTGAAATAGGTCAGACACCTTTTCAGCAAACAGACTTTTGAATGGACGCCTTTGTGCGTCCTTTTTTGTGCGCTCTCATGCATTCACGTTTATGCGCTGCGGTGCATGCGGCGCCCGTGCTACCCAACATCGCAAACCTTTCTAAGCAGGAAAACGAACGCGTATTCAGGTACCATCATCTTTAGGAAGCAGTAACTCACTTGAACAAAAGGAGAGTTTCAATGAATGTATTTGAACGCCTCGAGTCTAATGTCCGAGCCTACTGTCGTACCTATCCGGCCGTATTCGATAAAGCTTTGAATGCGCGCCAATGGGATGAAGACGGCAATGAATTCATCGATTTTTTTGCCGGCGCCGGTGTGCTTAATTATGGGCACAACAATGAACGGCAACGCGATGCCATCATCGAATACATGCAGGCAAACGGAGTAACCCACAGTCTCGACCTGCACACCACCGCGAAACGCAGCTTCATGCAACGTTTCGAAGACATCATCCTTAAACCCCGGAACCTTGAATACAAACTGCAATTCACCGGCCCAACCGGAACCAACGTTGTCGAAGCGGCCCTTAAGTTGGCACGTAAGGTAACCGGCCGCTCTAACGTAGCCGCCTTTACCAATGGTTTTCATGGCATGACGCTGGGCGCATTGGCCGTAACGGGTAACGCGCATTATCGCAATGTAAGCGGGGTTTCGTTGAACGACGTCTTGCGTCTGCCGTTCGACGGCTATTCAGGGGCCGGCGTCGATTCCCTAGAAATGGTTCGCCAGACATTGGCCGACTCTTCCAGTGGTGTTGAGGCGCCCGCTGCTTTTCTGGTGGAAACGGTGCAGGCCGAAGGCGGTGTCAACGTAGCCAGTAAAGCGTGGCTGCAGGCGTTGCAGGCATTGGCCAAAGAATACGGCGCGCTATTCATCATTGATGATATTCAATTGGGTAACGGTCGCACGGGTGATTTCTTCAGCTGGGAAGATATGGGTCTGGATCCGGACCTGGTCTGCCTCGCCAAAGGTATCGGTGGCTTTGGTACGCCAATGGGCCTGCTGCTTATTCGCCCCGACCTTGATCAATGGTCGCCAGGTGACCATACCGGGACATTCCGCGGGCAGAACCTATCTTTTGTTGCGGGCAGTGAAGCGCTGGCCTATTATGAATCCGACAGTTTTCTGAAATCGGTGCAGGAAAAAGGCCGTTATATGGAAGACCGTCTGAACAATATGGTGGCGAATCACAAGAAGCTGGATTTTGAAGTGCGTGGTCGCGGCATGATGCAGGGTTTGGATACGCATAGCCCCGCCGTGGCGAAGAAGATTATGGCGGCTGCTGCCAAGCACCGTGTGATTGTGGGCGCCTGCGGCACCGACGGCCGCGTGATCAAAGTATGCCCGCCGCTGACCATCGAACAAGAGACACTTGAACGCGGAATGGACCTGCTGGAAGCGGCGGTGAACGAAGGGGTCACGCAATGAGGGATCACGATGGTCTGACCTTTTCCCTGCAAGAGTACGAGCGTCGCCTAACGGAACTGCGCCAGCGAATGCAGGAGCGTTTGCTGGATGCTGTCATTATTTCCGACCCGGAAAACCTGGCGTATTTAACCGGCCATCAAACCACCGGTTATTCGTTCTTTCAGGCGTTGCTGGTGCCGCTTGAGCGCGAACCGGTGTCGATTACGCGTCAGATGGAGGCTTCCAACATTGAATACCGCACCTGGGTTGAGGACGCCCGCTATTACAGCGACACCGGCGACGCAATACAGATGCTGTACGACGTGATTCGCGAAATGGGCCTGATCGGCAAGAACGTCGGCCATGAGCGAAACAGTTATTTCTTTCCTGCCTACCAGCAAGACCGTTTGCACACGATGTTTTCAAACGGCAATTTGCAAGACTGTTTCGGCATTGTGGAAGAAGGCCGTATCTGCAAGTCGGCCGATGAAATTGAGGTGATGAAAAAAGCCTCCAAGGCAACCCAGGCCGGTATGCAGGCCGGTTATGAAGCCGTGGCCGAAGGCGTAACGGAAAACGATATCGCTGCTGCAGTGTGCGACGCCATGTTCCGTGCGGGTGGCGAGTATCCGGCGGTGCTGCCCTACGTTACGTCGGGTCCGCGCACCATGATCGGCCACGCAACCTGGGAAGGGCGCACCGTCCAGGCCAATGAACATGTGTTCCTTGAACTGGCCGGGTGTTATCGCCGCTATCACACGGCGATGATGCGCACGGTTGTTTTAGGTGAACTGAGTCAGTCCATGTACAAGGCGCAAGAGCGCATGAAGACGGCGCTTATTGAAGTTGAAAACCTGATTCGCCCGGGCGTGACGGTATCCGACGTTGATAAACTGGTGCGCAATATCATTTCCGACAACGATGTCGGCGCACAACTGGTAACGCGTGCGGGTTACTCAATTGGGATTGCTTTTTCCCCGTCGTGGGACGAAGGCTACATGCTGAGCTTGAAGCAAGGCTCACAAGACATTCTTAAGCCCGGCATGACCATACATATTATTCCGTGGATGTATGGGGTCGACGGCGACAAGACCTGCGGCATTTCCGATACCATCCACGTGACCGAAAAAGGATGCGAGTCCTTTTTCGATCTTGATCGCGACTTTATCGTTAAACCAAATTAGCCGCGTTTCGGGCCCAACCACACTTGCTGGGCGTTCACGAACTCGTGAATACCCGGCATGCCCAGCTCACGTCCATAGCCCGACTTCTTGATGCCGCCGGAAGGCAGGCGCGGATCGGTTTTCACGATGCCGTTGATGGCCACCTGGCCAGCCTCGAACCGGGGTGCCAGTACCTGCCCTCGCTCGGCGGTCGTCCAGATTGCCGCAGCCAGCCCGTATTGCGTTGCATTGGCCACTGCCACGGCGTCATCGGCGTCTTTAACCGCAGTAATCGCGGCCACCGGGCCGAAGGTTTCCTCGGTAAAGGCCGCGGCATCGCGCGGCACATCGGTTAAGAGCGTAACAGGATAAAAACTACCCGGTTTATTCGGTATTTCGCCACCCAGCAGGCAACGAGCGCCCGCTTTAATGGAATCTTCAACCTGGCGATGCAACTGCTCGCGCAAATCGGTGCGCGCCATGGGGCCGATATCGGTGTCCGGTTGCGTTGGATCTCCCACTTTCAGTCCTTCAAGACGCTGGCGGAACTTTTCCACGACTTCAGGGTAAACCGACTCTTCCACCAGAATGCGTTTGGCGGCAATACATGATTGGCCGGCGCAGATAAAGCGCGATGTGGCAATGGTATCCACGGCTTGGTCCAGGTCGGCGTCGGCCAGGATGACGGCCGGATCCGATCCGCCCAGTTCCAGCACGGCCGGCTTGACTTCGCCTGCGGCGATGGCGGCCACTTTCCGGCCACCCCCCGTGGACCCGGTAAACGAAACCGCTACGGTCCGGTGGTCGCGAATGAGTGAGCCGGCCGTGTCGTTGTCTACGATCAGCGTCTGCAATACGCCTTCGGGCACACCGGCCTTGCGAAACGCCTCTTCAATGGCATCGGCACAGCCTGGCACATGCGAATCATGTTTGATGATGACGGTATTGCCGGCCATGAGTGCTGGGGCAAAAACCCGTGCGGCCAGCCAATATGGCGAGTTCCACGGCAAGATGCCCAATACGGTACCCAGCGGCTGGAACTGCACCCAGCTGTGCGTGGCATCGGATTCGATGGTTTGGGGTGCCAGATAGGTTTGGGCGTGTTCGGCATAATGCTCTGCAGCCCAGGCCGTTTTCTCTACTTCTCCATCCGCTTCTTTCACGGGTTTGCCCATTTCCTCGGTCATGAGCGCTGAATGGAGGGCTTTGTCTTCGCGTAGTTGCCTGGCTGCGGCTTTCAGGTAGGCGCCGCGTTGTTCGAAACTGAGTTCACGCCAGTGGGTGAAGGCCTGGGCGGCGGCGTTCAGCTTGCGCTCCACCACTTCGGAAGTGTCCCAGGCGCGTTCCTTGATGATCTTTCCGGTTGCAGGATTAACAATTTCCGGCATGAACTCTCCTTTCGTTTTACTTGCTGTGTACTTCCTTTCCGCTGGGCGTGACCAGATACCATTCAGCACCAAAGCCTTTGACATCCTGACCCATGGTATCGCCCGGCGCCTTGTCTTTGATGAAGTAGTAAAGCGGCCAACCGTTGTAGGTTACCTGCATCGTACCATCGGGGCGTTTAAGGGACCCCAGGGCTTTGGCGTTAACATCGGTGCCGGCCTCGGGTTGGCCCTGAGTGATGAGCGGCGGCCAGGCGGTGGCGCAGGCGTCAAAACATGTGCTTTTACCCGGTTCGTCGGCTTGGAATAAATAGAGACTTCGGCCTTCGCCATCGGCCAGGTGGGCGCCAAGGGAGGATTCCTGAACGGTTACCATGGCCGGGCCGGCAGCGCCGGCAACAGAAAGCCCGGCGACCAGGGTTACGGCGGCGAGTGTTGCGTTCATGAGCATTTTCATGAGGTGTCTCCTTTAGATATGGAGGGGTTAAAAACCCGGGAGACTGGTGACGATTTTGCACTTGATGTGAATACGCTGCCATGCCGAACAGTTCGACCAGCGATTGGAATACGATAGTGATCGGGGTTACGTATGTCAACGGCTGTGAAGATTAGGTCGTATAGAGTATGAGGCTGAGAAGAATCTTAAATTTCTGGCCCGTGCATACTGCACAACTGAACGATGCACTACGATATCGGAACTTATAGTCGCCAATTTGAGCCACTACCAAAAAGTTTAAAAACTTGCTCCCGTAGCCAGCGATTGCGGAAGTCGTTGTCGTAACGACGATGCCAATGTTGATGGATAGGGAATTTCGGTATGTTGTAGGGAGGGTCTATCAGGACAACTTGATTTAGTGCTGCGAATACCCGTCCTACGGCGGTGGGCACTGTGGCGATAAGGTCCGTCGAGGAGATGATTACTGGCAGCGAGAGATAATAAGTGCTACGTAAACGTACATTACGCTGGATGTTACGTTGATCAAAATAGTTGTCCACGAGTTCTTGGCTGCGTGTCGGCGCCTCAACAACTACATGTTCCAATTGAGAAAAAAGCTCTTTTGTGAGCCCCTTTGTTGCTGGATGGCCGGCCCGAACCATACAAGAAAATCCGTGCATTACGAGGCGTTGTTTGAAAAAGGCATTGCTTTTAAGATTTGGCAAATATCCGAGTGCGATATCGACCTGCCCCGCTTCCATAGCGAGTTCTAGCTCTTGGGGTGCGTAGGGAGCGGTTTGTATTGTTGCGCGCGGTGCTGACGAACGCAGTGCCTCCATCAGTTTGGGCAAAAAAACCATCTCACCTATATCCGGAGTGGCTAATCGAAATTCGGTTTCGGTTTCTTCTGGGACGAAGTGAGGACGGTTAAGCACTTTCTCGTCGATTTGATTCAGCACGGATCTCGCTTCGTTAGCTACCGATAAGCCCCGTGGCGTAGGGAGCATCCCCCCGGACGATCGCACAAACATTGGATCGTCAAACTGGCGTCGCAATCGAGCAAGAGCTGTACTTAATCCTGACTGACTCATCCCTAATTTTTCTGCAGCTTGAGTCACACTGCGCGTTTCATCCAGGGCCACTGCGGTTAGCAGCAAATTTAGGTCGAAGGCTCTACTTTTCATTTTTTAAATATATTCAACGAGATGCATTGATTTAGCAAGGATCTTGTAAATTGAATTTTGGGTACGTCTGCTGCATCCAAAGCCAGTACACGTGACCTTAGTATCGTTAAAAACAATAGCATGAATCTTCGAAATTGTATTGCGAAATACTGTGGTGGAAGACATACTATTCTCTATCCGCAGAATTCAGGCGCGTAACAGCTGCGCAAGCGCTTCGATACGATTTGAAGCCTTCAAATCGTATCGAATACCCAAAGGGAGAGTTCGGCGGATCTGCGAGCACGCAATAGGTATGACTCAATATGTCGGACGTTTGAACTAATTAATCAGGAAAGGTCATGGTAGCGCTCAGATTTACGTTTGCAGACGGCAGTACACAAGAACTGGAAGGAGCAGAAGGTGTGTCGGTTATGGAAGTAGCGGTGGCCAACAATATACCTGGCATTGATGCCGACTGCGGCGGTGCCTGCGCTTGTGCGACATGCCATGTATATGTGGATCCGCAGTGGATACACCAGCTTCCGCCCAAGGCTGAGCATGAAGAGAAAATGCTCGAATTCGCAGTCGATGTTGGTGAGCGTAGTCGGTTGAGCTGTCAGTTAAGTATCTCTGCAAACCTTGATGGACTTACGGTAGAGGTGCCTGAATCTCAGTATTAACTCAAACTAGCCTTCGCATAATTAGAAAATAAAAAATTTATTTGGAGACACTATGAAAATACTTAAAGCAATATTTCTGATGGCGCTGGCAGTTTGCGCATTGCCGATCCAAGCGCAAGCACCTGTAAAAATCGGTTTCATGGGGGTTATGTCTGGTCCGCAGGGAGTGTTAGGTGAAGACATGTACGATGGGTTTATGCTCGCTGTGGAGCGTGAAGGTGGAAAGCTGGGAGGGGTCCCGGTCGAGGTTATTAAAGAGGACAGTCAACTCAAGCCTGAGCTGGCAGTTCAATTGGTTGAAAAGCTGATTGAGCGCGAGAAAGTGTCAATCATTACCGGCATTACTTTTTCCAATATTATGATGGCGGTTCAAAAGCCTGTGACGGATCGGGAGGTATTTCTGATTGGATCGAACGCAGGGCCGGCTCCTCTCGCTGGAAAATTATGTAATAAATACATTTATTTCAGCTCTTGGCAAAATGATATGCAGTCGGAGGTGGTTGGGAAGTATGCGACTGAGCAGGGTTATAAACGCGTGATCGCGATGGCTCCTAATTACCAGGCTGGCAAGGATTATATTGCTGGCTTTAAGCGGTATTTTAAAGGAGGGGAAGTTCAAGAGGTTTATACGCCATTAAGTCAACTGGACTTTTCAGCAGAGCTAACTCAGGTTGCTGCTAGCCAACCAGATGCTGTGTTTATCTTTTATCCTGGTGGGCTTGGCATTAACTTTGTGCGACAGTATCAACAACTTGGTTTAATGAATAGCGTACCTTTACTTGCGACAGCGACTGTCGATGGTACGACTCTGCCTGCCATGAAAGAAGCAGCGTTGGGCGTGAAGATTGGGACTTTTTGGAGTCCTGATCTGGACGTGCCTGAAAATAAAGTGTTTCTCGAAGAGTTTGAGGAAAAATACAATCGCATTCCATCGCAGTATGCCGCCCAGAGTTATGATGCCGCTTTATTAATTGCTTCTGCCCTGAAGAAAGTTAATGGCGATATAAACGACAAGAAAGCATTTGCAAATGCCTTGAAAGAAGCCGATTTCAACTCGGTGCGTGGTTCGTTCAAGTTCGGCAATAATAATTTTCCAATCCAAGACATGCTTATCTTAAGAGTTGTTGAGGATGACAATGGTCAAGTTGTATTGAAGACCATTGCCACTCCCTTGAAGGATCACCAGGATGCCTATCATCAGGAATGCTCAATGCAATGAGCTTCTTGTAAGGGAATAAATAAATGAGTTGGCAGCTTTTTATAATGCAGGCCCTGAATGGTGTTCAGTTAGGCCTGCTGCTTTTTTTATTGTCGGCCGGGCTTACGCTGATACTGGGCATTATGAGGTTTTTGAATCTCGCTCACGGCTCTTTGTACATGATGGGTGCTTATATTGCCGCAGCCGTGTTTGGCCGTACAGACTCATTTCTAGCATCCATAGTCGTTGCCATTCCTGCCACCCTTTTACTCGGTTTTGTCATTGAGCGTTTTATCTTGCACAAGCTTTATGAGCGGGACCATTTATATCAAGTTCTCGCGACGTTTGGCTTGATTCTTTTTTTCAATGAGTTGGTTCGAATAATCTGGGGTTCTTCTTCGCTTTATATGGGCCTTCCTGAGTCGCTGTCAGGTATTGTCACGATTGCCGGTCTGCCTTATCCGTCTTACAGGTTCGCGGTAATTTGCATGGGCTTATTGATCGCCCTGGGGCTCTATTTACTGATACATCGAACTCGTTTGGGCATGCTGATTAGAGCTGGTGCCTCTAATGCCCCAATGGTGGGAATGTTGGGGGTAAACATTAAGCTTATTAATTCGTTGGTGTTTGCTTTTGGTGCGGGTTTAGCGGGTTTGGCCGGCTTAATGTCGGCGCCGATTATGTCGGTTCAGTCGGGTATGGGCGAGCCAATTCTAATTTTAACGCTGGTGGTTATCGTTACCGGAGGCATCGGTTCGATTCGAGGTGCGTTCTACGGCGCAATTATTGTAGGCTTTGTTGATACCGTAGGGCGAGCATTCTTGCCATTACTGTTAAGTCAATTTTTTGAAACGACTGTTGCGCAGGCGCTAGGCCCAACAATTGCATCCATTCTTATTTATTTGTTTATGGCTGTTGTGCTGGCAATTCGGCCAGAGGGACTATTTAAGGTGACGCATGGCTAAGTTGAATTTGCGGCTTTCAATTGCTACAGCCTTTTTCTTTGTTCTTGCGCTGATTCCCATTTTTGCAATGATGGTGGGTGATACTTATTTCATAACGCTGTTTTCGCGAATCATGATTTTGGGGATGGCCGCAGTGGGATTGAATCTGATCCTTGGGTTTGGCGGGCTGGTCAGTTTAGGGCATGCTTTGTATATCGGTGTAGGGGCATACGCGGTTGGCATTTTGTCGTTTCATGGGATAAATAATGCATGGTTTCAGTTGTTGGTTGCTCTAATTTCTGGTGGTGTGCTGGCGCTCATTTTGGGCACTGTGGCCCTTAGAACGAAAGGTCTATCGTTCATCATGATTACGTTGGCGTTTGCACAGATGGCCTACTACGTGGCAGTGGGTCTCAGGCAATACGGGGGTGAGGATGGTTTGCCACTGGCTCAGCGTAGTGATTTCAATTTATTTGGTATTCAGAGCGACGTTTCGTTGTACTACGTAATCTTCCTGACTTTGCTGGCAACGATTTATTTGTTGACACGCATAATCGACTCCCAGTTTGGGCTGATACTGCGCGGGAGCAAACACAACCTGAAGCGTATGACGGCTCTCGGTTATCCGATATTACGCTACCGTTTGGCTGCCTATTTGATTTCTGCCCTGATTTGCGTTGTGGCAGGTTTCTTCCTGGCAAATGTCGCTAAATATGTAGCACCGTCGTATATGTCTTGGTATGTCTCTGCGGAAATCATCGTGATGGCCGTTTTGGGAGGCATGGGATCAGTGTTAGGGCCTTTGGTAGGTGCAGCGGCGCTACTGGCATTTGAGGAGTTCTTGCACACAGTGAACTTTGGTTTGCCTTGGGGACTCGACGCCTACATTAACGACCATTTTTTAGCCATTATTGGGATCGTAGTTGTTGTTATTGCGCTGTCCTTGCAGCAGGGCCTGTACGGTAGTTTGTTGAGTCGCGAGCAGAGGCAAAAGAATGTTAACGGTTAGAAATCTGGTCAAAAACTTTGGGGGTCTCACCGCGACAGATGACTTGTCTTTGCAAGTTTGTGATGGCGAGTTGCACGCCATTATTGGGCCAAATGGCGCTGGTAAAACAACGTTAATTCACCAACTGGCAGGAGAGTACTTTCCCGATTCCGGAGAGATCATCTTCGACGGCAAGCCGATTACCCGTACTAAGCCTCATGCCAGGGCGTTGGTCGGGCTGGGTCGTTCCTATCAGATTTCGTCGGTATTTTCTGAGCTCACAGTCATTGAAAACGTGTTGTTGTCGTTGTTGGCACATCAGGGGCATAGTTTCAAATTTTGGAAGCCGATTCTAGCGTTTTCTGGCTATCGTGATAAGGCATTGGCGGCGTTGGAAACGGTTGGTTTAGCCGGGCTTGAGTGCAAGGTTGTTGAAGAGATGGCGCATGGAGAGCGACGGCAACTTGAGCTGGCTATGGCGATTATTAACAAACCTAAACTGCTGTTGTTGGATGAGCCGATGGCGGGCATGAGTCACCGCGAGTCCGAGAAAGTAATTGAGTTACTTTCCTCGCTTAAAGGACAGTATGCGATTTTATTGGTTGAACATGATATGGACGCGGTATTTACGCTTGCAGATCGCATCACAGTGCTCGTCTACGGTCGACCAATAGCGACAGGTACGCCGGATGAAATTAGAAACAATGCCCAAGTGCTGGAAGCTTATTTGGGTGCACCGGAGGAAGATAATTGAATCCGTTGCTTGAAGTTAAAGATATAGAAACCTCTTATGGTGCCAGTCAAGTTCTTTTCAGGGTCTCATTCAATGTCGCCGAAGGCGAACTGATAACACTGATTGGGCGAAATGGTATGGGGAAGTCCACAACGGTGAAAACCATTATGGGTGTGTTGTCGCCTAAAGCGGGTTCCATCGCGTTTCGGGGGCGTTTCGTGCATGGCGCTCCTAGTTATGTGGTTGGCCGTTCTGGTGTATCGGTGGTGCCGGAAGGTCGGCAGGTATTCCCTAACCTTACGGTACGCGAAAATTTAGTGGCCACAGCGCGCAAACCCAGTCATGGAGCAGCGCCGTGGACATTGGATAAAGTCTATGCGATGTTTCCTCGACTGCGAGAAAGGGCACGAAACCTTGGTAGTAATTTGTCGGGTGGGGAGCAGCAAATGTTGGCTATAGGGCGGGCTTTGTTAACTAACCCTGAACTATTAATTTTAGATGAGGCTACCGAGGGGTTAGCGCCGCTAGCGCGAGCTGAAATATGGAAAACGCTGAGCCAGTTGAAATCTTCTGGGTTGGCGCTAATTGTGATTGATAAAAATATCGGGCCGTTGTTGCGATTAGCTGACCGCCATTACGTTATGGAAAAGGGACGCATTGTTTGGCAGGGGTCGTCGGATGATTTACGTGCGCATCCCGAAGTGTTGCATGAGTATGTGGGTGTTTGACGCACCGACGGTGAACAGGAGTGAGACATGAGTAGAAAAGAATTAAACGCCGCTGGAACTTCGTTTGATTTGTTTAATGTGCCGGATGATTATTACGATAATCCTTATCCCTACTACAAAGACTTGCGTGATAATGATCCGCTGCACTGGAACTCGGATGGGTCGGTTTTGGTTACGCGATACGAAGATGTTAAAGCGGTTTGGCGTGATTTAACGGGCGTCGTTAATCGGGAAAAAATGTATACCGAGAAGTTTGGTGAAGGCCCACTGCTTGAACATCATACTAAAAGTATGCTGTTCCGGGACCCACCGGATCACGATCGTTTGCGTGACGTTGTGAATCCTTTCTTCACCCAGTCGGCTATTGGGCAGCTTAAAGTAACCGTTGAGGAAATTGTTTCTAAGTTACTTGATGAGTTGGAAGGCAAGCAGGAAATTGATTTCGTGCGCGACTTCGCGTCATTGATTCCTATTAAATTGATTTGTGACATTCTTGGTGTGCCGCGTGAGCATGGGCCAACTATCCGTGACATGGGTGCAAAAGTATTATTGCCGCTGAATCCGGCGGTTTCTGCCGACTCAATTCAGGCAGGCCACGAAGGTACGAAAGCCTTTATAGATTTTCTTCGACCGTATGTCAAAGAGTGGCAGTCTCGTCCCGTCGAGGATACGCCAAGTAATATCATCAGCGGTATGGTTAAAGCGCAAAAAGCGGGTGATCCAATTACCGATGATGAGATTATCCATATGTGTATTTTAGTATTGAACGGAGGGCATGAGACTACGACAAATCTCCTGGGCTTGTCTATGTTGGCATTGCTGAAGCATCGGGATCAGCTTGAAAAGTTGGTGACGGACCCCTCGTTGGTAAGTACGGGGGTTGAGGAGTGTTTGCGTTACGGAACGCCGCTTCAGTTACAGGGTCGTCGCACGACGCGAGAGTTAACGATACCAGGCGGTACAATCCCCCCCGATACCGAGGTGATTATTGCGCAAGTGTCGGCGAACCGTGATGAACGTATTTTTAAGGATCCAGATAGTTTTGATTTGACACGTCGACCCAACCCTCACTTGGCGTTTGGGGCCGGGATACACGTATGCTTAGGGCGCCCGCTTGCTCGTCTCGAGGTGGCCGTTACTCTGCCGCTCTTGCTAAATAGATTTCCGAACATGGAAGTTATAGGAAAGCCGGAATTCAATCGTAATGTGAGATTTCGCGGCATTAACTCTATGACCATTAGGCTGAATTGAAGGAGCACAAATGGTTTCAGGAGTTGTAGTAGTTGGTGCCGGCCAAGCGGCCTGTCAAGCAATCGCATCGCTGCGCCAAATGAGATACGAAGGTACCATAACGCTGATTGGAGAAGAGAAATATCTTCCTTATCAACGTCCGCCTTTAAGTAAAGGATTCCTTAAGGGCGACGTTGATCCCGAAACGCTATGTCTGCGCCCAGTAGAGTTCTACGAAAGAACAAATTGTGACGTTCGACTGGGACTTTCCGCCGTCGCCATCGATCGAAACGATCAGGTTGTGGTGTTGGCGAATGGTGAGATGATCCAGTATGAGGCATTGATCCTGGCTATAGGCGCGCGCGCTCGTGCTTACCCGGGCTTAGACAAGAGCGTTGCTGCATCGGTACATTATCTTCGCTCTTATGACCATGGCACGATCCTTGCTGACCGCATAGCAAATGCCACAAAGGTCGCGGTGATCGGTGGTGGCTATGTGGGTATGGAGGTGGCTGCTACTGCGCGCGAGTTGGGGTTAGAACCGACGATTTATGAATCTTCCTCTCGCATTATGCAGCGCTCCGTGGGCTCATTGTTTTCGTCATGGATTCAGGACATCCATACTGCACACGCTGTTGACGTTTGTTTAGACGCTAAAATTACAAGCATTGAGCGCGACTCACCGACAGGTTCTTTCTCTGTGTCCACTAAGGATGGGGTTGAGCGTGGATTCGACATCGTTCTTATAGGAATTGGCGCTCAAGCCAACATCGAGCTTGCTGCAGAAGCAGGGGTGAAATGCTCACGAGGCATTATTGTGGACGCTCATTGCGCAACCAGTGACCCTAGAATTTTTGCGATAGGGGACTGCTGCGAGCAGGATCACCCTGTGTATGGCCCGGGATTCTGCCTTGAGTCAGTGCAGAATGCAATCGACCAGGCAAAATGCGCAGCCGCAGCTATTGCTGGTCGACCTGCGCCGCTACCCACTGTTCCTTGGTTCTGGTCTGATCAATACGGTCACCGTATACAGGTAGCTGGGGTTACTGCGGATTATGACGAGCAGATCGTGCAAGAAGGGCAAAACGAATCCCACCCCTTTAAAGGCAGAGCAGTTTGGTATTTGAAGCGGGGTAGAGTTATTGCCATCGAAACACTTGATGCCCCTGAGGCATTCATGCTTGGGCGGTCTTATATTAAGAGCCAAAGGCCAGTTTCAGTCGATGCACTCTTTCCGCAGTTAAATCATACGTAAGCGTTGCTGCGTATGACCGGAAGCCCCATCTCCATCGTTGTGATCGAACCATGCAGCGGCTTTTTCAATCAATGCTGGCACAAGATAGATGTCTTGGGACTCGAATACCTCCTTGTCCAGTCGCTTGAATACTGTATTGAATCAAACCGGGTCTCTGATATCGCGTAGATTTTTTCGCGAAACGACAACCAGGCGTGTGACATTTGCCATTTTGTAGCCGGTCGTTGCAGTAGTTTTGTTACTGCTGGAATCGCGATGCAAGAAAAAGGGGCGCTTTTGGGCGCCTCCTGATGCGTGGGAATGTGGCACACTTCAGGGCGTAGCAAGCTGAAGAAAGAGAGAAAAGGTCATGCCCGATAATTCGTCAGAGGCCAATAACAGTATCAATGAAGGCCCGGCGCGAAAAAGCGAGCCCGAGCGCGGCAAGAAGGGCCTGGCGCAGGTGCTGCTGCTAATTACAATCGTGTACGTGGCGATGAACCTGAGGGCGGGGCTGATCAGCGTGGGGCCTGTCATTGATTCCATCGGTACGAGCCTGGGGTTGTCGGCAACGGCACTGGGGGTGCTGCTTACGCTTCCGGTGCTGTGTTTTGGCGTGTTCGCGCCGTTTGCGCCGCGTATGCTGAAGCTGCAGTCGGCCGAGCGCCTTATTTTGTTCAGCCTGTTTTTGCTGACGGGCGGCGTCGTATTGCGCAGCAACCTGGGCTCGGCGGGCCTGTTCGTGGGCACTTTCCTGCTGGGGTTGGCCATCAGTGTGGTTATGGTGCTTTTGCCGGGCATTATCAAGCGGCACTTTCCGGTGAATGCGGGGCTGATGATGGGCCTGTATTCCACTGCCCTGGCGGCGGGCGCAGCTACGGCGGCGGGGGTGACCGTGCCCATGGAACAATGGCTGGGCGACTGGCGCCTTGCCCTGGGGTTCTGGGCCATTCCGGCCTTGCTGGCCGCGTTGGCCTGGGTGCCGCAGGTGCGCGGCGAGCCGGCCTTCAGCGCCCGGCGGCCGGCGGCGGTGCCCCGCTTGCGCAGCAACTGGCTGGCCTGGCAGGTAACGCTGTTCATGGGCACGCAGGGGGCGATTGCCTATAGTATCTTCGGCTGGCTGCCGCTGATACTGATTGATCGCGGACTGAGTGCGCAGAATGCGGGTTTTGTGCTGGCCACGCTCATGAGCATCCAGCTTTCCACGTCCATCACCGGGCCCTGGATCGCCACACGCGGGCGCGATCAGCGGTCCACAATCTTTGTCTTGCTGACGCTGGTGGCGGTGGGGTTTCTGGGGCTGATCTACGGGGCCATCAGTGCCGTCTACATCTGGGCGGGGGTATTCGGGCTGGGGTTTGGCGGCATGTTCGCGGTGGCGATGGCGTTGCTGGTACTGCGTTCGCCGAACCCGCAAGTGGCGGCGGCGATATCGGGTATGTCGCAGGGGGTGGGCTACATGATTGCGGCCGTGGCGCCGCTTATCGTCGGCGTTTTGCACGAATATACAGGCGATTGGAATGCTGTGGCGGTGTTCATGATGCTGCTTATCCTGGCCGCAATGTGGTCGGGGTTGCTGGCAGGCCGGGCGCGCTATATTGAATAGGGGCGCACGCGCAGGCCACGATTGAGCAAATCACTTCCCAATACAGAAACTGGAAAATATCTCGCCCAGCAAATCATCGCTGGTAAATTGGCCTGTAATGCTACACAGCGCTTCATGAGCCAGCCGCAGTTCCTCGGCGAATAAATCCAGTACCTGGTCGTTATGGGCGGCGTGGTCGGCCGCCTGCTGCAAGTGCATGGCGGCCTCTTCCAAGGCCCGAACGTGGCGCTCCCGCGCCAGCCAGGGTGATTCCGTGGCCGGGCTCCAGCCGGCGATATCCAGCAGCCGGGTGCGCAATGCGTCCAGGCCCGCGCCGGTCTTGGCCGAAATAAACAGCGTATTTTCCGATTCGGTTTGTTCCGGCTCGCCTTGCGCCAGATCCAGTTTGTTAAACACCTTCAACACCGGAATATGTTTGGGCAGCCGTTCGGCAATGGCGGAATCCAGTTTGTCGTTCCGGGCGCGAATATCCTGCAGATGCAAGACCACATTGGCTTTTTCGATTTCCGCCCAACTGCGGGCAATGCCGATGCTTTCAACGGTATCTTCCGTTTCCCGCAAGCCGGCGGTGTCGATAATATGCAGCGGCACGCCGTCGATATGAATCTGTTGAATGACGCGGTCGCGGGTGGTGCCGGCAATGGGGGTCACAATGGCCACTTCGTCGCCCGCCAGGGCGTTCAGCAGGCTGGATTTGCCCACGTTCGGTTGGCCCGCCAGCACAACGTGCAGGCCTTCACGCAGAATTTGTCCCTGCTGCGCCTGGGCCAGAATTTTGTCTAAATCCTGCTGCAGCGCTGCCAGGGTTTCGCGTGCCTGATACTTTTCCAGGAAGTCGATTTCCTCTTCCGGGAAGTCCAGCGTGGCTTCCACCAGCATGCGCAAATGCACGATATGGTCGTCCAGTGCGTGAACCTGCTGTGAAAAGGCGCCGCTTAACGAAGCCATGGCGCTGCGGGCCGCGGCGTCGGACGAGGCTTCAATCAAGTCGGCCACGGCTTCGGCCTGGGCCAGATCCATGCGGTTGTTCAGAAAAGCGCGCTGGGTGAATTCGCCCGGCTCGGCCAGGCGCAGGTCCAGGTCTCTCCCGGTTTCCAGGCAATGCGTCAATAAACGCCGCAGCACCGCCGGGCCGCCGTGGCCCTGCAGTTCCAGTACATCTTCACCGGTGTACGAGTGCGGGCCAGGGAAAAACAGGGCAATGCCTTTGTCGATGGCGGTGCCCTTCTGGTCGTTGAAGTCCAGGTAATGGGCGTGACGCGGCTTCAAGGGCGTGGCAAACAGGCGTTCGGCCAGGGCGGGCAGATTGCGCCCGGAAATGCGAATAACGCCAATGCCCCCTCGTCCGGGGGCGGTGGCAATGGCAATAATGGGGTCGTAGGCGCGCGATGTCATAGTGGGCGTATTTTACTGCCGGTGTCCAGGTGAATGTGCAAGGCAAAAAAAACCGGCACAACACGTGTGCCGGTTTTCAATGGGCCAATGCTGTTTTCTAGCGCTGGGCCTGTACTTTCTGCTTTTCCAGCTTGTGCATAATGTAGCGCTGCTGGGCAATGGAAATAATATTGTTCACGCACCAGTACAGTACCAGCCCGGCCGGGAAGAAGAACATCATGCCGCCGAAGATCAAAGGCATCAGCATCATGATGCGGGCCTGCATGGGGTCGGGCGGCGTGGGGTTCAGCTTGATCTGCAGGAACATCGTGCCCATCATGATGGCGGGCAGAATGAACCAGGGGTCGCGTGCCGACAGATCGTGAATCCACAGAATCCAGGGGGCGCCGCGCATTTCCACGCTACCCAGCAGCACCCAGTACAAGGCAATGAACACCGGAATCTGCACCACCATGGGCAGGCAGCCGCCCAATGGATTGATTTTCTCGGTACGGTACATTTCCATCATGGCCTGGTTCAGCTTGGCGCGGTCGTCGCCGAATTTCTCGCGCAAGGCCTGCAGGCGTGGCGTAACCTGCTTCATTTTTGCCATGGAGCGGTAGCTGGCTGCCGACAAGGGGTAGAAAACCAGTTTGATCAGCAGCGTAAGCAGCACAATGGTCCAGCCCCAGTTGCCCACGAAACTGTGGATCCAGGTCATGAGTTCGAACAAGGGCTTGGCAATAATGGTCAGGAAACCGTAGTCGACCACCACATTAAGGCCCGGTGCCACTTTTTCCATGGCGCCCTGGTCTTGCGGGCCAACCCAAAGCTGGGCCTGCGCGGTGGCGGTTTCACCCGGCGCGACCGTGCCGATGGGCTCGATGGCACGAATAGAGAACAGGTTATTGCCTACGCGCAGCGCTTCGTTATAGCGGGTTTGCCCTTCCGTGGGAACCCAGGCGCTGGCAAAGTAGTGCTGCACCATCGCAATCCAGCCGGTGTCAGCCTGTTTGACGTACTTTGCTTTGTTGTCCTGGATGTCGGAAAAGTCGATTTTTTGATACTTTTCCTGCTCGGAATAAACGGCCGGGCCGGTAAAGGTGTTGTAGAAGAACGAGGTATCGGGCGGGTCGTTGCCGTCGCGCGTAAGCTGCAGGTAAATCGATGGTTTAACCGGCTGGTCGCTTAGGTTTTCAACGTCGTGGCGTACGTGAATGTTGTAGCTGCCTTTATCAAGCCGGTAGGTTTTCGTGACTTTCAGATTGCCTGATTCTGCTTCAAATACAACGTCCAGGTGGTCGCCGGTAAGGCTTGTTTGCGTAGACACCATGCGAAATGGTGTCAGGTGCGTTGGAAACTGGGTTCCGCTGGGTGCGCCCACTACGCCGGTTTGTGCCACATAAATTGAAGTGGGTGAATTGTCGAGCAGCATCATGGGGCTGTCTTCACCCTCGAAACCGATGAAGTCAAGCAATTGCGCCTTAACCAGCTGCGCACCCTGGGTGTTGAAGGTCAGGCTGTAGACGTCGGTGGTAACCGATATCAGTTCGCCTTGCGTACCTTGCTCGGCCTGGGTGGTTTGCTCGGGCACATTTTCGGCTGCGGCGGCCTGGTTGCCCGCGGGCACGCCTTCGGGTACATTGCCGGCGCCGTTGGTGGCCCCGGTGTTCTGGCCGGCCTGGCTGCCGTTATCCGGTGCCTGGGTGGATGCGGTTTGCGTCGGCCCCCCTCCCAGTAGCGATGGCTGGCCATTATGAACTTGCCAGTTATTCCATAGCAGCAGCAGTGAGAACGTAAATACAATCCAGAGGAGGGTGCGTCGGATATCCATAGCGCCTGTTATTAGTTAGTACACAGAGCAAAGCCTGCTAGTTTACCGCAGTAGCGGGGGTCTTGAGCAAGATACGATTTAATGCGGATGATTCGAATTTGGAACAGGGTCGTGGCCCCCCTTGCACCAGGGGTTGCAACGCCCAATTCGGTACAGCGCCAGCCCCCAGCCTTTCAAGGGGCCGAACTTTTCAATGGCTTCGATGGCGTATGCCGAACACGTGGGAGTGAAGCGGCAGCTGTTACCAAGCCAGGGGCTTAAAAAGTAGCGGTAAAAACGGATGGGCGCAATAAACAGCTTTTTCAGCATTTTGTAACCTGCTTCAAAAGCGTGTCCGCCTCTTGGCGGACCTGCTTTTTGAGTGCCGTTAGCGTGCAAGGTTCAATTTTGGCGTGCAGCCGAAACACGATGTCGCGATTGGGAAGCCTGCTTTGCTGCAGGCGAAAACTTTCCCGAATGATGCGTTTAATGGTGTTTCGGGTGACTGCCCGTTTGGCTTGTTTTTTGCCAATAATGAGACCAAGACGGGGTTGTGGGCTGTTTGCGCCGCCCCTGGGGGTAGACACAACGAACAAAGCCCCTTTGGCTACGCGCCGGCCTTTTAATGCAGCAACGTATTCAGAGGGGCGCAACAGGCGCGCCGCCGACGAGAAGGTGGCCCGCGCAGTGTTCATTGACAAGGTGGCTTGCCTGCTTTGTGCAAGAAGCCGCCGGCCGGTAATAAAACCGGCTTAAACAGCCAGACGCTTGCGGCCTTTGGCGCGGCGAGCGTTAATGACAGCGCGGCCGCCACGGGTTTTCATACGTACGCGAAAACCGTGTGTGCGCTTGCGACGAGTAACGGAAGGTTGAAATGTGCGTTTCATGGCTCAATGCCTTAGGTTGGAAAATAAGGGAAAGCCTGCTATTTCACCAAATTATTCGAGTTTAGTCAAATGCTTAGCGTTATTACGCATGGCTATGAAGAACCGGGGTTGTGGATAACTTACCCCACAACAAGGTAGAATCGAGGTTTACTGAAGTGGTGGATATGAAAGATTTTTGGCAGACCTGTATTCAACGCCTGGAGCAAGACCTACCCCCGCAGCAAATCAGTGCCTGGATTCGTCCTCTGGTTCCGCTGGAGTACGACGAGTCCAAGGCGTTGTTGCGCGTGTCTGCGCCGAACCGTTTCAAGCTCGACTGGGTTCGCAAGAATTTTTCTCGTCAAATTGAAACCCTGGCAACGGAATGGTACGACCAACCCGTGCAGGTGTCGTTCGAACTGGCTGCATCGGGCAACCGCGCGGCACCCACGGCGCGCCCGCCCTCGGCACCCGCTACCCCGGCTTCGGTGCTGAATGCGGAGCCGGCGCTTACCGAGTCTTCCGCCATGGCACCCGAACCGGCTGCGCCCTCTCCGTTGGCGGCCGCCACGGTTGATTCGGTTTACGATCGCTCCAGGTTGAACACCGATTTAACCTTCGACAATTTCGTTACCGGTAAAGCCAACCAGCTGGCCCGCGCGGCTGCGCTGCAAGTGGCCGAAAACCCCGGCATATCTTATAACCCGCTGTTCTTATACGGCGGCGTGGGTTTGGGTAAAACCCACCTGATTCACGCCATTGGCAACGCCCTGTTGAAGGCCGACAAAGCCGCCAGGGTGCGTTATGTGCATGCCGACCAGTACGTGTCCGACGTGGTGAAGGCCTACCAGCGTAAGGCCTTTGATGAATTCAAGCGTTATTACCATTCGCTCGATCTATTGCTTATCGACGATATTCAATTTTTCGCGGGCAAGAACCGCACGCAGGAAGAGTTTTTCTATGCGTTTGAAGCCATGGTGGCCAAACGCAAACAAATTATTATTACGTCCGACACCTACCCCAAGGAGCTGGCGAATATCGACAGTCGCCTTATCTCGCGCTTCGACTCGGGCTTAACCGTGGCCATTGAGCCGCCCGAGCTGGAAATGCGGGTGGCCATTTTGCTCCGCAAGGCCGATGTGGAAGGCATGGCCATGCCTGAAGATGTGGCTTTCTTTATTGCCAAGCATTTGCGCAGCAATGTGCGTGAGCTGGAAGGTGCTCTGCGTAAAGTGTTGGCTTATGCGCGTTTTCACGGCCGCGATGTATTGTCGGTGGAAGTGTGCAAAGACGCCCTGAAAGACCTGCTGTCGGTGTCCAACGGGCAAATTACGGTGGAAAACATTCAGAAAACCGTGGCCGATTATTACAAAATCAAAGTGGCTGATATGTATTCCAAACGGCGTCCGGCAAACATTGCCATGCCGCGCCAGGTAGCCATGTACCTGGCCAAAGAATTAACGCAGAAAAGCTTGCCTGAAATTGGCGATCTGTTCGGCGGGCGGGATCACACGACGGTGCTGCATGCCGTTCGAAAAATTTCCGAAGCGAGGTCAAAAAACCCAGAACTCAATCATGCTTTGCATGTGTTGGAACAAACCCTAAAAGGATAATCATGCAATTCGTACAAACAACAAGAGATGCGTTGCTGAAACCGTTGTCTACGGTGGCCGGCATTGTTGAGCGTCGCAATACCATGCCTATTCTGGCTAACGTATTGTTGCGCAAGGAAGGCAACAGTGTGTCGTTTTTGGCCACCGATCTGGAAGTACAAATTACTACGCACGCCGATTTCGGTGTGGGCGATGAGTCGGAATCCACCACGGTGGCGGCGCGCAAGCTAATGGACATTTTGCGCGCCCTGCCCGAAGATGAAATCAGCTTAAGCCTGACCAGCGGCAAGTTGAACATTCAGTCGGGCAAAAGCCGTTTTGCGTTGCAAACCTTGTCGGCCAACGACTACCCCACGGTGTCGCAGCCGGAACAGTTCGACGTGTCGTTTTCACTAGCGCAAAAAACACTGAAGCAGCTGTTTAACCAGGTGCATTTTTCCATGGCCCAGCAAGACATTCGTTACTACCTGAATGGCTTGCTGTTTGTGTTCGAACCCGGTTTCGTGCGCGCCGTAGCCACCGACGGCCACCGCCTGGCCCATAGCGCCACAGCGGCCGAAGGCATTACCCAGAAGCACGACGTGATCGTGCCGCGCAAAACCGTATTGGAAATGCAGCGCCTGCTGGGTGAAACCGACGACCCGGTGCAAATCGATGTGTCATCGGGGCAGATTCGTTTCCGCTTTAACGATGTCGAACTCATTTCCAAACTGGTGGAAGGTAAATTCCCCGATTACACCCGCGTGATCCCCACCACCTATACACGCCATTTCATGGTCGACCGCGAGCGTTTGCAGGGCAGTATGCAACGTGCCGCCATTCTGACCACCGACAAGTTGAAAGGCGTGCGTTTCCAGTTGGGCGACAACGTGCTGAAAGTGTCTTCTTCGAACGCCGAACAGGAAGAAGCCCAGGAAGAAATCGACGTCGATTACAGCCACGAACCCCTGGATGTGGGTTTTAACGTAAGCTACCTGCTGGACGTACTGGCCAACATGAAGTCGGACATGGTGCGCTGGTCGGTTCAACCCGACGCCAACGCGTCTGCACTTATTACATCGCCCGACGACGAACATTTCAAATATGTCGTTATGCCGATGCGTATTTAATTAAACACAAGGTTTTATATGTCAGACTCAACCGTGAATACACCTGAAGTGGATTATGGTGCCGAATCAATCAAAATGCTCAAGGGGCTTGAAGCAGTACGCAAGCGCCCCGGCATGTACATTGGCGATACGTCCGACGGTACCGGTTTGCACCACATGGTGTTCGAAGTGGTCGACAACGCGATCGACGAAGCGTTGGCCGGCTATTGCGACGACATTGTCGTCACCATTCACGCCGACAACAGCATTTCGGTAAGCGACAACGGGCGGGGCATTCCTACTGATATTCACAAAGACGACGAATTCGGCCGCAGCGCGGCGGAAATCGTGATGACCGAACTGCACGCCGGCGGGAAGTTCGACCACAACTCGTACAAGGTGTCCGGGGGTCTGCATGGTGTGGGCGTGTCGTGCGTGAATGCGTTGTCGGAATGGTTGCGCCTAAGCATTTGGCGTAACGGTGAAACCCATGAAATGGAGTTTCGTCGTGGCGAACGGGTTGAGCCTTTGCATGTAACCGGCACCACTACGCAGCAAGGTACGCGGGTGCACTTCCTGGCCGACGACACCATTTTCGAGAACGTGGAGTACCACCACGACATTCTGGCCAAGCGCCTGCGTGAACTGTCGTTCCTGAATAACGGTGTAAAAATCCGCCTGATTGACGAACGTGACGGCAAGGAAGACAACTTCGCCTTCTCGGGTGGCGTGAAAGGGTTCGTGGAATACATTAACCGCACGAAAACCCCCCTGCATTCGAATGTGTTCGCGGTAAGCACTGAGTCGAAGGTGAACGAGGAGCTTATTGGCGTTGACGTGGCCATGCAATGGAACGACAGCTACTCGGAAACGGTGCTGTGTTTTACCAATAACATTCCCCAGCGCGACGGCGGCACCCATTTAACCGGTTTGCGCGCCGCCATGACGCGAGTGTTGAACAAATACATTGCTGACAACGAATTGGCCAAGAAAGCCAAAATCGACACCACCGGTGACGACATGCGCGAAGGCCTGGCCTGCGTGTTGTCGGTGAAAGTGCCCGACCCTAAGTTCAGCAGCCAAACCAAAGACAAGCTGGTGTCCAGTGAAGTGCGCCCCGCCGTTGAAGAGGCCGTGGCCCGTACGTTGGAAACCTGGCTGCTTGAAAACCCGAACGACGCCAAGGCGCTGTGCAACAAAATTATTGACGCCGCCCGGGCACGCGACGCCGCCCGCCGCGCACGTGAAATGACACGCCGTAAAAGCGTGCTGGAAGGCGCGGGCCTGCCGGGTAAACTGGCCGACTGCCAGGAAAAAGACCCGGCGCTAAGCGAAATTTACATTGTGGAGGGTGACTCGGCCGGGGGCTCCGCCAAACAAGGGCGCGACCGCAAATTCCAGGCCATTTTGCCCCTGCGCGGCAAGGTGCTGAACGTGGAAAAAGCCCGCTTCGATCGTCTGATTGCCAGCGAAGCCATTACCACGTTGATTACGGCGTTGGGCACCAGTATTGGGCCCGACTTCAATATCGAGAAGCTGCGTTACCACCGCATTATTATCATGACCGACGCCGACGTTGACGGCGCGCACATTCGCACCCTATTGCTTACTTTGTTCTACCGGCAAATGCCGGAACTGGTGGCGCGTGGGCACATTTACATTGCCCAGCCGCCTTTGTACAAAGTGAAGATGGGCCGCGACGAACGTTATCTGCAGGACGACCACGAAGAAGCCAAGTACATGATGGAAGTGGCGCTGAAAGACACCGCGCTCACCCCGCGTGAAGGTGCCGAGCCCATTACCGGTGATGCTTTGTCGGAACTGGCGCGCCAGTATATTTTGGCCGACGCGGTGATTGAGCGCTTGGCGCGCCAGATGGATGAACAGGCTTTGTCGGCCATGGCCGAGGGCGTGGAGATTCACCTGGACGATGAAGCCCAGGCAAAAGAGTCGGCCCAGCGTTTGCAGGACGCGCTGGCGGGTTCTGCGGTGCTAAGCCGCGTAACGGTGGATGCCGAGCAACCCGAGGAAGACGGCCCGTGGCGCTTGGTATTGCGCCGTTTGCATCACGGCAATGTGCGCGTAAGCGTGTTCGACCGCACCTTTGTGCGCGGTGCCGATTATGCGGTGTTGTCGCGTTCGGCGAAAACCTTCCTTGGCCTGTTGGGCAAGGGCGCGGTGATTCGCCGTGGCGAGGGCGACAAGCAGAAAGAGAAGTATGTGAGCGACTTCCGCCAGGTGGTGCTGTGGTTACGTTCCGAGGCCGAGCGTGCGGTAAGCAAGCAGCGCTATAAGGGTCTGGGCGAGATGAACCCGCAACAGTTGTGGGAAACCACGATGGATCCGAAGGTGCGACGCTTGTGGCGTGTGCAGATTGAGGATGCGATTGCGGCGGATGAGCTGTTCACAACGCTGATGGGCGATCATGTTGAGCCAAGGCGCGCGTTTATTGAAACGCATGCGTTGCAGGCGGGGAATATTGATACTTGATTGTTGTTGGTATTCGAAAAAGTTGGCCAAGTGTCACAGGATAACTTGGCCAACGAAAAGGTTAGCTTTGATGTGACTCATCGTTCTTAATGAAAGTAAAAGGTTAACCTGAAGAACTGAGGCCCATAAGTTGAGAAACTTATGGGCTTCACTCATTAGAAAGGATAAGCGGGACTGACTCAGGCTCGACCTGTTCTGACTGATTCGTAAGGCAGAAAACGACCCAAAGCCGAAGTTCACACGCGCCTCAATCGCTCGCCCCAGACAGCGCCACGCAACGATAATTCTAAGTAGCATGTATGGACAGCCATAGAATTACTCGATAGCACTGTACGAGCCGTACCCCTCGGGCCATGGCGTTAAAACCTCAAACCCCGTTTCGGTCACCGCCACCATGTGTTCCCACTGCGCGGAAAGAGAACGGTCTCTGGTGACGACGGTCCAACCATCTGATAGCTCCTTTATGTCACGTCGGCCCGCGTTAATCATGGGTTCGATGGTGAAAATCATGCCGGTCTCTAGTCGCAGGCCTTCGCCCCGCCTGCCGTAGTGCAGCACTTGCGGCTCATCGTGGTAGACCTGACCAATGCCGTGGCCGCAATATTCGCGAACCACGCTGAAATGCTCACGATATCGCCCTTCTTTAGCTGTTTGGCCGATGGGATGCCGTGGCAGACTACGTGGTTTACGGACGTGCATACCGTCTTGGGAAAACCGTTGTAACCCACGTTCGCTGGGATGGCTTGCAGCTCTTCGACAATGTACGTATTGCACAACTGGTCGATGGCATCCGTCGTAATGCCAGGCTTGATGTGTTCGGTAATCATCCGCAGCACGTCGGCTGCCAGGTGGCCAGCCCGCCTGGACATGGCCACTTCCTCAGGCGTATGGATGGAAACAAGCTGCAGACTCATACTTGTTTGAGCGCGGCGGCTACCGAATCTTTCAGCGACGTGGTGGGTCGCCCGATAAGCTTCGATAATTCGCGGGAGTCGTCGAATAAGGCACCTTTGGCGGCTTCGACATCGAACGAAGGCAGCGCCTCAGGCCAGGGGGCGGGAAGGCCTGCTGCAGTGAGTGCCGCCGTGTAATCGGCAGGAGCCAGGTCCTTATAAGGGATGTCCTTGCCCGTCTGGCGTGAGATTTCCGCAGCCAGCTCGGCCAAGGTGTAGGCCGAGTCCCCGGCCAGCTCATAAGTCTTGCCTTCGTGGCCAGCGGTTGTCAGCACAGACACTGCCGCGTCGGCAAAATCGGCGCGAGCAGCGGAAGCAATCTTTCCTTGCCCTGCGCTTCCGATGAACGCGCCGTTCGCCACGGCAGGTCCGACGGAGGCGGTGTAGTTTTCGGTGTACCACCCATTGCGCAGCAAAGTGATGGTCAGCCCGGAAGCTTTCAGCAGCGCTTCGGTCTCGACATGCTCGGGCGCCAGGCTCAACGTGGAGCGCTCGCCGTGCAACACGCTTGTGTAGACGACGTGCTTGACGCCGGCGTTTTTGGCGGCGTCGATGATATTGCGATGCTGCGCTACGCGTTGGCCAATTTCACTACCCGAAATCATCAAAAGCGTATTGACGCCGGCGAGGGCTTTATCCAGGGTGTCGGGGCGTGTGTAGTCCGCCTCGCGCACCTCCACGCCCAGGTCGGCCGCTTTGGATGGGGTGCGAACAAGCGCGACGATGTCGCTAGCCGGCACCTTGGCGCGTAGTCGCTCGATGACGAGCCGACCAAGCTGGCCAGAGGCGCCGGTAATTGCGATTTTCATAGTTATTCCTGATTTGGTGATTGATGGAGGCAGTATAATATTTGAACTAACTTTTAGGAAGTACGCACATGAACGTAAGTGTCAAAACCGATGAGCAACGCCACCTTGAGGTCAAGCCAACCTTGCTAAATAGAATGCGCCGCGGAGAGCTTCTCGTTGAGGCGTGCCCATCGCGTGAGGTGCTCAAACACATCACCAGCCGATGGGGCGTACTGGTTCTGCTCGTGCTGGAGACTCGCGTTCATCGCTTCAGTGAATTGCGGCGCGCCATCGGTGGTGTCAGCGAAAGGATGCTCGCGCAGACCTTGCAGTGGCTGGAGAGCGATGGATTGGTTGACCGAATTGCCTTCGAGGTGGTCCCGCCGCATGTGGAATATCGTCTGACGCCGCTTGGCCGCGAGGCGGCTGAAAAAGTCAGAGAGCTTGCGGATTGGATTGAAGACAGCCTCCCTCGGATTCTTCAGGCTCAAGACAGCCGAAGCCAAGAACGCGCTTCGGCGAAGTCTAGCCTGGTCTCCCGAGGCAAGCCTGCGCACCGTAGTCTGTAGTTCACTTATCTCAGTGTCGGTACGTATGTGAGGTGAATGTCTGGTCTTGGCCGAGGCTGTGTGAAAACGCAGAAATAAATCATGCTTGAAAAAATTGACACGCCAGAATGCTCGACATTCAATTTTCTCGTGCTCGGGAATGGTAGGAGCACCCTTGGAAATAAGCTATAGCCGCGTTTTCACACAGCCTCGGCCGAAAGCAGCAGTTGCAAGCACAAATCTATCGCATCTGACAGTACACGTCAGATTAAGTCTGAGTTAATACAGATAAGTTTTCTCTGTCTAACCCTGACAAACATAGGTTGACCGCTTGTTCGTGGCTTTCGGAAAGCCTCTATCAAATCTTTCCATCTTTGAAAAAACGTCTATTCAGCTCGCACAAGCTAGACGAAAACTAAACAGGACGATTACAGCTTCGAAGGTACCTGTCGGGATTGGCCAACTATTCATGAACATTTGGCCAAATTTTTGTTCAGTAGTACAGAAAAAACCCTTTAGAATCAGTAACGGCATTGGCCAACTTTGTCATTTTCAGAAGACGACTGCACCAATCAACGAGACATGAAGCCTGCTGTGCATACGGCTCCTGACAGCCCGATATCAGGACTCCTCTGCACGAAACTCGTCTATGCTCAATACTCGTGTGCACCAAAGCGAGGCGAGCATGGCGACCGATACCGTACCGATTGCCGAGCGCGGCGTAGCCACCCTGTCAGAACAGGCATGGGAGCGTGCTCGCTGCCGCGCGGAGATCATTGGGCCGTTGGCGCAGTCGGAGACGGTCGGGCATGAAGCGGCCGACGCAGCAGCCCAGGCGCTGGGTCTGTCCCGGCGGCAGGTCTACGTCCTGATCCGCCGTGCCCGGCAAGGTTCGGGGCTGGTCACTGATTTGGCTCTTGGACAGTCGAGCGGTGGCAAAGGTAAAGGCCGCTTGCCGGAGTCGGTCGAACGAATCATCCGCGAGCTACTGCAAAAGCGCTTCCTGACCAAGCAGAAGCGCAGCTTGGCGGCGTTCCACCGTGAAGTTGCGCGGGTGTGCAAGCTGCAAAAGCTGCGGATGCCGGCGCGCAACACGGTCGCGTTGCGGATCGCCAGCCTTGATCCACTCAAGACCACTCGACTTCGGGAAGGCCAGGATGCGTCCCGCATCCTGCAAGGTGTTGGCGGTGTTCCTCCGCCAGTCTCCGCACCGCTGGAGCAGGTACAGATCGACCACACAGTCATCGACCTGATCGTGGTGGACGAGCGCGACCGGCAACCGATTGGCCGTCCGTACCTGACCCTCGCCATCGACGTGTTCACCCGCTGCGTGGTTGGCATGGTGGTCACGTTAGAAGCGCCATCTGCCGTCTCGGTCGGCCTGTGCCTCGCACACGCCGGTTGCGACAAGCGCCCTTGGTTGGAAAGGTTGGACGTGGAAATGGACTGGCCGATGAGCGGCAAGCCCGCGCTGCTCTACCTGGACAACGCGGCCGAATTCAAGAGCGAGGCGCTACGCCGTGGCTGCGAGCAGCATGGCATCCGGTTGGACTATCGGCCTCTCGGGCAGCCGCACTATGGCGGCATCGTGGAACGGATCATCGGCACGGCGATGCAAATGATCCACGACGAATTGCCGGGGACGACCTTCTCCAACCCTGACCAGCGCGGGGAATACGCCTCCGAGAAGATGGCCGCCCTGACACTGCGCGAGCTGGAACGCTGGCTCGCATTGGCGGTTGGCACCTATCACGGCTCCGTGCACAACGGCCTGCTCCAACCGCCGGCCGCACGCTGGGCCGAAGCTGTCGCGCGTACCGGCGTTCCAACCGTCATCACTCGCACCACGGCTTTTCTGGTCGATTTCCTGCCCGTCCTCCGCCGCACCCTGACCCGCACTGGCTTCGTCATCGACCACATCCACTACTACGCCGATGCGCTCAAGCCGTGGATAGCTCGGCGCGACCGCCTGCCTGCGTTCCTGATCCGGCGCGACCCACGCGACATCAGCCGCATTTGGGTGCTGGAGCCGGAGGGGCAGCAC
>CENV01082466.1_pt1 | contig 46928 bp, 33 predicted proteins | sample 530231 | NCBI WGS metagenome assembly CENV01 (sample SAMEA2619815, study PRJEB7988) | marine metagenome | biome: marine biome (ENVO:00000447); feature: surface water layer (ENVO:00002042); material: "saline water (ENVO:00002010), including plankton (ENVO:xxxxxxxx)" | depth 5 m
GCGCAAGAAGCCGCAGAAGCTGCACCTGATCCATCCGCTGGACCACAACTACTACGAAGTTTGCCGGACCAAGCTGGGCTGGGGCAGTCGCCTCGGCGGGGGCGATTGATGCAGCTTGATCCCGAACGCGGCTACGACCTTATCGGTGATGTGCATGGCTGCGGTCGTGCACTTGCGCGGCTGCTGGATCAGCTGGGCTACCGCCTGCAGGGCGGGGTCTGGCGCCATTCGCGGCGACAGGTGATCTTCCTCGGCGACATCATCGACCGCGGCCCGCATATCCGCGAGGCGCTGCATCTGGTCTACGACATGGTCGATCGTGGGCAAGCCTACTGCATCATGGGTAACCACGAGTTCAATGCGCTGGGCTGGTACATGCCGGCACCGCCGGGCAGCGGCCGGGAGTTCGTGCGTGACCGCACGCCGCGCTTCGCCCGCCTGCTGCACGAGACGTTCGAGCAGTTCGAACGGTATCCGGACGAGTGGCGAGCGTTCCGCGAATGGTTCTACGAGTTGCCACTGTTCTTGGAATCCGAGCGCTTCCGCGTGGTGCATGCCTGCTGGGACAGCTGGGTGATCGCACGCCTGCGTCCGTTTCTCCACGACGCCTGCCTCAATCCGGCAATCCTGCGCGAAGCCGGCCTGCCGGGTACGTTCATCTGTCAGGCGCTGGATCGCCTGCTGCGCGGCACCGATATGCCGCTGCCCGAAGGCATGACGCTGACCAGTGAGGAAGGTTTCGTGCGCACCTTCTTCCGCACCAAGTTCTGGGAAGAGAACCCGCAGACTTACGGTGACGTGGTGTTCCAGCCCGACGGCCTGCCGGACCATGCGGCGCGCATGCCGCTGTCTGCGCAACAGAAGAATCGCCTGTTCCTCTACGGTCCGGACGAGCCGCTGCTGTTCGTCGGCCACTACTGGCGGCGTGGCCAGCCGGGGCCGCTGCGCGACAATCTGGCCTGCCTGGACTACAGCGCGGTGAAGAACGGCAAACTGGTGGCCTATCGGCTGGATCAGGAAGTCCGGCTGGACCCGGCGAAGTTCGTCTGGGTCGATGTCTGCGCGGTGTTCCGAACATGAGCGTCGAGGTGAGTGAAGCGCTGCGCCTGCCGCTGTCGGAAGACCTCAGCGGCTTCATCGCCCTGCTGCGCCGTCTGCGGGTGCCGTGCCGGGTGTCGGAGGAGGGCGATCAACAGGTGCTGCGCGTGCCGGTTGAGGTCGTCGAGCAGGTTCGCGACCTGTACGCACGGCATCCCCATGGCGATGACAGCGTCGTCATCGAACAGCCGCGTCGCCGCGGCGGTTTCGTCGCCGCCCTGTGCGCCAGCCCGCTGACCGCAGCAATATTGGTCATCACGCTGGTCGTCGCGGCCATCACCCTGCTTGGTGAGAATTTCGCAACGATCCGCTGGATGAACTTCGTCGACTTCCGGGTCGATGGTGAATACGCCTACTTCGCCTCGCTGGAGCAGACACTCGCCGCCGGGCAGTGGTGGCGACTGATCACGCCGATCTTCGTGCACTTCGGCATCCTCCACCTGGCCATGAACAGCATGTGGTTCTGGGAGCTGGGGCGGCGCATCGAAGCCCTTCAGCGCGCCTGGATGCTGCTGGCTCTGACGCTGCTGTTCGGTTTGGTGTCCAACTTCGCCCAGTACCTGTTCGGTGGCCCGGGTATTTTTGGTGGGCTTTCCGGCGTGCTGTACGGGCTGCTCGGGCACTGCTGGCTATATCAGAAGCTCGCGCCCAACGAGGCCTACCGGCTGCCGCCCGGCGTGGTGGTGCTGATGCTGGTGTGGCTGGTGATCTGCCTCACCGGCGTCATTGAGGTGCTCAGTTTCGGTGCGCTGGCCATCGCCAACGCGGCGCATGTCGGCGGCCTCGTCGCAGGCTGCGTGACCGGTGTGATAGGCGGCACCCTGGCGCGGCGCCGCTAGCCGGCCGCGCTTTTCCCTAAAGCGCCACAGCCCGGTAGAATGGCCGCTCGTTTCCCTCGGAGCTGGCCATGTCGACCTTTATCCAAACCGCCGAAAACATCACCCCCGAAATCTACCTGAACCTCAAGCAGGCGCTTGAACTCGGCAAATGGGCTGACGGCCGCAAGCTGACCCCCGAGCAGAAGGAAACCTGCATGCAGGCGGTGATCGCCTGGGAGATGAAGAACCTCCCGGAGGAACAGCGCACCGGCTTCATGGGCGGTCAGGAATGTGCTTCCAAGAGCAAGAAGGCTGAGCCGGCCATCGATACCAGCCTGTTCGCTCCCGCTTCGGGAACCCGCCACTGATGCTCGAATTGGGACGCGGTGCGCTGAGCAAGATGTCGATCCAGCTCGGCGCACCGGCGCAGTATTCCTTCCGTCTGAACGACGAGCTGGTGCCGGTCAATCCGCTGATCGGCAAGACCCTGCGTCTGGAATACCTCGGCGCCATCAACTGCACCCATTGCGGTCGCAAGACCAACAAGAGCTTCAGCCAGGGTTATTGCTATCCCTGCTTCAAGAAGCTGCCGCAGTGCGATGTCTGCATCATGAGCCCGGAAAAGTGCCACCACGATTTCGGCACCTGCCGCGACCCGCAGTGGGGCATGGGCTTCTGCATGACCGACCACGTGGTCTACCTGGCCAACTCGTCGGGCATCAAGGTCGGGATCACCCGTGCCACGCAGCTGCCGACACGCTGGCTCGATCAGGGCGCCAGCCAGGCGCTGCCGATCATGCGCGTCGCCACGCGCCAGCAGTCCGGAATGGTCGAAGACCTGCTGCGCAGCCAGGTGGCGGATCGCACCAACTGGCGCGCGCTGCTCAAGGGCGATGCCGAGCCCATCGACCTGATCGAAATGCGCGAGCAGATCTTCGATGCCTGTGCCGATGGGTTGCGCGAGTTGCAACAGCGCTACGGGCTGCAGGCGATCCAGCCGGTGGCGGACGCCGAGGTGCTGGAGATTCGCTATCCGGTCGACGCCTATCCGACCAAGGTGGTCAGTCTCGATCTGGAGAAGACGCCCGTAGTCGAAGGTACGCTCAGGGGCATCAAGGGCCAGTACCTGATTCTCGATACCGGCGTGATCAACATTCGCAAGTTCACCGCTTATCAGGTCGCCGCCAGCGCTACCGCGTAGGGTGGATAACGCTTCGCTTATCCACCGCTTACGGCCGGCGGGCTCAAGGATGAGCGGCCTGGAACAACCCTGTGGAAAAGGCTTCTCCGTTTCCACCCTACAAGTCCGTCGCGACAGACGCTAAGCTCGAAGTCATCCGCAGCCCGGTTTCCGGGCTGGCAGTCCATCGCCAAATTCCTGCTTGAAGCTAGCCGCTTGAAGCTCAGCCGACGAGGTTTCCATGCGTACCGAACAACCGAAAGTCATTCATCTGAAGGATTACCAGGCGCCTGAATACCTGATCGATGAAACCCACCTGACCTTCGAGCTGTACGAGGACCGCACCCTGGTGCACGCCCAGTTGGTGATGCGCCGCAATCCAGAGCGCCCGGCTGGCAAGCTGCCGCCGCTGGAGCTGCACGGCCAGGAGCTCGAGCTGCAGGCCATCGCGCTGAACGACCGCGAGCTAGGCCTGGGCGACTACCAGATCAGCGAAGACTGTCTGACCCTGCAGCCGGACAGCGAAAGCTTCGTCATCGACACTTCGGTGGTGATCCATCCGGAAACCAACACCGCGCTGGAAGGGCTGTACAAGTCCGGCAGCATGTTCTGCACCCAGTGCGAAGCCGAGGGCTTCCGCAAGATCACTTATTACCTCGACCGCCCAGACGTGATGAGCAAGTTCACCACCACCGTGAGCGCCGAACAAAAGGCCTATCCGGTGCTGCTCTCCAACGGCAACCCGATTGCCAGCGGCAGCGAGGACGACGGCCGCCACTGGGCGACCTGGGAAGACCCGTTCAAGAAACCGGCCTATCTGTTCGCCCTGGTGGCGGGTGACCTCTGGGCCATCGAGGACAGCTTCACCACTATGAGTGGGCGCAACGTGGCGCTGCGGATCTACGTCGAGCCGGAGAACGTCGACAAGTGCCAGCACGCCATGGACAGCCTGAGGAAGTCGATGAAGTGGGACGAAGAAGCCTACGGTCGCGAGTACGACCTGGACATCTTCATGATCGTCGCGGTGAACGACTTCAACATGGGCGCCATGGAGAACAAGGGCCTCAACATCTTCAACTCCAGCGCAGTGCTGGCCCGCGCCGAAACCGCTACCGATGCAGCGCACCAGCGCGTCGAGGCCATCGTCGCCCACGAATATTTCCACAACTGGTCGGGCAATCGCGTGACCTGCCGCGACTGGTTCCAGCTGTCGCTCAAGGAAGGCTTCACCGTCTTCCGCGATTCGCAGTTCAGCGCCGACATGAACTCGGCGACGGTCAAGCGCATCGAGGACGTCGCCTACCTGCGCACCCACCAGTTCGCCGAGGACGCCGGCCCGATGGCGCATTCGGTGCGCCCGGAATCCTTTATCGAGATATCCAACTTCTACACCCTGACCGTCTACGAGAAGGGCGCCGAAGTGGTGCGCATGATCCAGACGCTGCTGGGCGACGAGGGCTTCCGCAAGGGCAGCGACCTCTATTTCGAGCGGCATGACGGCCAGGCCGTGACGGTCGACGATTTCGTCAAGGCGATGGAGGGCGCCAACGGTGCGGACCTGACCCAGTTCAAGCGCTGGTACAGCCAGTCCGGTACACCGCGCCTGGCCGTCAGCGAGCAATACGACGAGGCGGCGAAGACCTACCGCCTGACCTTCCGCCAAAGCTGTCCGCCGACACCTGGCCAGCCGACCAAGGAGCCGTTCGTGATTCCGGTGGCGCTGGGTCTGCTCGCCGCCGATGGTTCGGACATGCCGCTGCGCCTGGAAGGCGAGCCGCAAGCTGCGGGCACCAGTCGCGTGCTGGCGGTGACCGAAGCCGAACAGAGCTTCACCTTCGTCGACGTCGCCGAGCGTCCGCAGCCATCGCTGCTGCGCGGCTTCTCCGCGCCGGTAAAGCTGGATTACCCGTACGACCGCGACCAGCTGATGTTCCTGATGCAGCACGATTCCGACGGCTTCAATCGCTGGGAAGCGGGTCAGCAGCTGTCGGTGCAGGTGCTGCAGGAGCTGATCGGTCAGCATCAGCGCGGTGAAGCGATGACGATGGACGAGCGTCTGACCTCTGCGCTGCGTACCGTGCTGCAGAACGATGAGCTGGATGCGGCGATGGTCGCCGAGATGCTCTCGCTGCCGGGCGAAGCCTACCTGGCTGAGATCAGCGAAGTGGCGGACGTGGACGCCATCCATGCCGCCCGTGAGTTCGCCCGCAAGCGCATCGCCGACGCGCTGTTCGAGCCGCTGTGGCAGCGCTACCAGGCCAATCGCGAAACCTCGCGCAACACGCCCTATGTCGCCTCGGCCGAACATTTCGCCCGTCGCGCCCTGCAGAACATCGCGTTGTCGTACCTGATGCTGAGCGAAAAAGCCGAAGTCGTGGAAGCCTGCCTGGAACAGTTCGAGCAGGCCGACAACATGACCGAGCGCCTGACCGCACTGGCCGTGCTGGTCAATTCGCCGTTCGAGGCCGAGCGCGACAAGGCGCTGCAGGCCTTCGCCGAGCACTTCAAGGACAACCCGCTGGTCATGGATCAGTGGTTCAGCGTTCAGGCCGGCAACCCGTTGCCCGGTGGGCTGGAGCGGGTGCAGACGCTGATGCAGCACCCGGCGTTCACCCTGAAGAACCCGAACAAGGTGCGTGCGTTGATCGGCGCCTTCGCCAACCAGAACCTGGTCAACTTCCACCGCGCCGATGGCGCCGGCTACCGCTTCCTCGCCGACCAGGTCATCACCCTCAACGCGTTGAACCCGCAGATCGCCTCGCGCCTGCTGGCACCGCTGACCCGCTGGCGCAAATACGACAGCGCCCGCCAGGCGCTGATGAAGGGCGAGCTGGAGCGCATCCTTGCATCCGGAGAGCTGTCCAGCGATGTCTATGAAGTGGTGAGCAAGAGCCTCGCCTGATTCGACAAGGCCGATCGTGCAATGCGATCGGCCTTTCTTTCACGAGAGCCTGTTCCAGGCGCTATCCAGAAGAACAAGCCTTCCTGCGTATCGTCGTGACCATCCACTGGCGCTTCGCGTCGGATCGTCACTGCGCGTGCGAACGAGGCGGTCGGCCATACTGGCCACTGGCCCAATCAGCCTGGCTGATCATGCGTCAATCATTGCGTGAGAGTTAACAATTCATAACGTCCGGCCAATTGTGCCTGCCCGCGGAAGCTGGCTAGGATGGCTGCGCCTGTATCTCGGGCCTTACCTAATAAGAATAAAGGGGGTATGTATGAGTGAGCCCGTTCAGCGGCGCACACTATCCGGCCGCGCCGAGGTTCCAAGCCAGGCGAGGGCGTCGCGTCTTCACTCATCGGTTGCCGGCATGCTTTCGCTGTGCGGCGCCGTTTCGCTCCTGTTGCTGGCAGCAACGGCACCAGTCCAGGCCGCTACCGACGGCCAGACCCGCTACTCCATCGAGTCGGCGAAAGCCGTATCCAATCTTCTGCTCGACATCGCCCAGGCTGGTGAACGCCTCGTTGCGGCGGGCGATCGGGGCCACATTCTCTATTCCGATGATGACGGTGCCAGCTGGACGCAGGCCAAGGTGCCGACGCGCCAGCTGCTGACCGCTATCGACTTCGTCGACGACAAGCACGGCTGGGCGGTGGGCCATGACGCGCTGATCCTGGCCACCGCCGACGGCGGTGAGAGCTGGACGGTGCAGTACGAGGATCGCGAACGCGAAGCCCCCTTGCTGGACGTCTGGTTCGAAGACACTCAGCACGGCATCGCGGTAGGCGCCTACGGCGCGCTGCTCGAAACCATCGATGGCGGGCAGAGCTGGGAGGACATCAGCGAGCGCCTCGACAACGAGGACGGTTACCACCTGAACGCCATCGCCCATATCCAGGGCTCGGGCCTGTTCGTGGTTGGCGAACTGGGCGGCATGTTCCGCTCCTCCTATCTCGGCGAAACCTGGGAGCGCGTCGAGTCGCCGTATCAGGGTTCGTTCTTCGGAGTGGTCAGTGGTTCGGAGCCGGGGGTTGTGGTTGCCTTCGGTCTGCGCGGCCACCTGTTCCGTTCCGTCGATTTTGGCGACAGCTGGGAAGGCATCGAGCTCGCCAACGGAAACGGCAATATGCTGGAGTCCGGGCTGGCCGACGGCAACCTGTTGCGCGACGGGCGTATCGTAGTGGTCGGCCATGGCGGCGCGGTGCTCACCAGCGACGATCAGGGCCGTAGCTTCAAACTGTTCAATCGTCCCGACCGCCGTTCGCTGTCGGGTGTCACCTCCGATTCCCAAGGCAACCTGATCCTGGTAGGGCAGGGTGGTGTTCGCATCGCCTCGCCATCGGGCGCGGATCTGGCCCCAAAACAATAAAGCCGGGAGAGTCTGCATGACCAAGCACCAACAGAAGCCGGCGTCGTTCCTCGAGCGCCTGATCTTCAACAACCGGCCGGCAGTCGTCGTACTCTGCCTGCTGATCAGCGCGTTCCTCTTCTATCAGGCGGCCCAGGTTCGGCCGCAGACCAGCTTCGAGAAGATGATTCCGCTGGGGCATCCGTACATCCAGAAGATGCTCGAGCATCAGAACGACCTGGCCAACCTCGGCAACACCGTGCGGATCTCCGTGGAAGCGGTGGAGGGCGACATCTTCTCCAAGGAGTACATGGAGACGCTGCGGCAGATCCATGACGAAATCTTCTACATCCATGGTGTCGACCGTTCCAATATGAAGTCGCTGTGGAGCCCCAGCGTGCGCTGGACCGAGGTCACCGAGGAGGGCTTCGCCGGTGGCGAGGTGATTCCCCAGACCTACGACGGCTCCCCCGAAAGCCTGGATGACCTGCGCGACAACATTCTCAAGTCCGGCCAGATCGGCCGCCTGGTGGCGAACAACTTCAAGTCGAGCATCATCGATGTGCCGCTGCTGGAGTCTTATCCGGACCCGGAAAACCAGAGCCGTCAGATCAAGCTGGACTACCAGAAGTTCTCCCACGAACTGGAAGAGAAGATCCGCGAGAAGTACCAGGCGCAGAACCCGAATGTGAAGGTGCACATCATCGGCTTCGCCAAGAAGGTCGGTGACCTGATCGACGGACTGGTCGGTGTGGCGCTGTTCTTCATCGTTGCCATCGGCATCACCTTTGCTCTGCTGCTGTGGTTCACCCGCTGCCTGAAGAGCACCATCGCGGTGCTGATCACCACGCTGATTGCCGTGACCTGGCAGCTCGGTCTGCTGCACACCTTGGGGTTCGGCCTCGATCCGTACTCAATGCTGGTGCCGTTCCTGGTGTTCGCCATCGGTATTTCCCACGGCGTGCAGAAGATCAACGGCATCGCCATGGCCTCCGGCTATACCGAAGATCCGGTGACGGCGGCGCGCATGGCGTTCCGGCAGCTGTTCATCCCGGGGATGGTGGCGTTGCTGTCGGATGCGGTGGGTTTCGTCACTCTCCTGCTGATTGACATCGGCGTGATCCGCGAGCTGGCCATCGGCGCTTCGCTGGGTGTGGCGGTGATCATCCTGACCAACCTGATCCTGCTGCCGGTTGCGATCTCCTACATGGGCATCAGCCAGCGGGCGATCAAGCAGGCCCGCGAAGAAGCCTCTCGCGATCATCCGTTCTGGCGCGCGCTGTCGAATTTCGCCAGCCCGAAGGTGGCGCCGATTTCCATCACCATTGCCGTGGTCGCATTGGTGGGTGGTCTCTGGTACGGCCAGAACCTGAAGATCGGCGACCTGGATCAGGGCGCGCCGGAGCTGCACCCGGATTCGCGCTACAACCTGGACAACGACTTCGTCATCCGCAACTACTCGACCAGTTCCGACGTGCTGGTGGTGATGGTCAAGACTGCGCCGGAAGGCTGCTCCCACTACGACACGCTCGCCGCCATGGACGAGCTGATGTGGAAGATGCAGAACACCGAGGGCGTGCAGTCGGCGGTGTCGATGGTGTCGGTGGCGCGCCAGGGCATCAAGGGCATGAACGAGGGCAGCCTGAAATGGGAGACGCTGTCGCGTAACCAGCATGTGCTGAACAACTCCATCGCCCGCGCGGAAGGCATGTACAACAGCGACTGCTCGCTGGCGCCGGTACTGGTGTTCCTCAACGACCACAAGGCTGAGACGCTGGAGCACGTGGTCGCCGCGGCCAAGGATTTCGCCGAGGAAAACAACCGCGAAGGCCTGGAGTTCGTGCTTGCCTCGGGCAACGCCGGAATCGAGGCGGCCACCAACGAGGTCATCGCCGCGTCGGAAACCACCATGCTGATCGCCGTCTATCTGGCTGTGAGCATCATGTGCCTGCTGACCTTCCGCTCGCTGGCCGCGACGCTCTGCGTGATCCTGCCGCTGGTGCTGACTTCGATCCTCGGTAACGCGCTGATGGCCTTCATGGGCATCGGGGTGAAGGTCGCCACGCTGCCGGTGATCGCGCTGGGTGTGGGTATTGGTGTGGACTACGGCATCTACATCTACAGCCGTCTGGAGTCGTTCCTGCGCCAGGGCATGACCCTGCAGGAAGCCTACTACCAGACCCTGAAATCCACCGGCAAGGCGGTGATCTTCACCGGTGTCTGCCTGGCGATTGGTGTGGTGACCTGGGTGTTCTCGGCGATCAAGTTCCAGGCCGACATGGGTCTGATGCTGACCTTCATGTTCCTCTGGAACATGGTCGGCGCGATCTGGCTGCTGCCGGCCCTGGCTCGCTTCCTGATCAAACCGGAGAAGCTACGTCAGAAGGCGTGACCAGGCCAAAGCGCTAGCGAACAAAAACCCCGCAGAGCGGGGTTTTTTGTTGCTAGCGTTTGGTTAAGGCTGAACCCCGTCAATCAATTTCAGTTTGAGCGGATAGCCCTGGGCAGGCTGTACCACGGTTTCGGTTTCGACGATGTTTAGAATCTTACCGCTAGGGTCTTTGGTGACCGTTACGGTCTTGCTGTATGTGCTCTGTACCACACAGCCTGACAGCAGCATTGACGCAACTAAGGCGGCGAGATAGGCGGAAGTTTTCATTCTGTCGGCTCCATGCCATATGTGTTGGGGCGCGGAATCTACCATCATATCGCCACCATCACTACCCGCTGCATGTTGGGCCGAAGCCAGTCCAGACATGCTGAGCGTCAGTGTCGCCTTCAACTATCTGGGAACGTAGCCCGCCCTAGGTCATGCCGTCATGTCCTGCATCTGTATAACGGCCTGTGCGGCCACTTCGCCAATCACCAGGATCGCCGGGCTCTTCAGCTTGAAGGCCAAAGCATCGCGGCACATGCCGGCGAGGCTCGAATGGCATTCGCGTTGCTGCGGCAGTGAAGCGTTCTCGATCATCGCCACTGGTGTACCGGCGGAAAGTCCGCCCTCCAACAGCCCGGCCTGCACCTGTTCCAGCTTGCTCACACCCATGTACACCACCAGCGTGGTGCCGCTTTTGGCCAGCGCCTGCCATTCCGGACTGCTGTCGTCGAGCGTGTGCGCCGTGACCAGGGTGACGCCGCGGGCTACGCCGCGCTGGGTCAGCGAGATACCGCATTGCGTGGCGCCGGCCAGGCCGGCGGTGATGCCGTTGACCAGCTCGACCTCGATGCCGCGTGCCGACAGCCATTCGGCTTCTTCGCCACCGCGGCCGAAGATGCACGGATCGCCACCCTTGAGGCGCACCACGCACTTGCCCTGGCGGGCGTAACGCAGCATCAGACGGTGGATGAAGGCTTGCGGTGTGGAGCGGCAGCCGCCGCGCTTGCCCACCGGGATGATGCGAGCGTTCGGGCAGTGTTCGAGCACGGCGGGGTTGACCAGGTCATCGATCATCACCACCTGTGCCTCGCCCAGCGCGCGCACGGCCTTGAGAGTCAGCAGTTCCGGATCGCCAGGGCCGGCGCCTACCAGCCAGACTTTTGCGCTCATGGGGTAATCCTCGTCTTGGTTGGTATCAGAGAAGTGCGCGTTCCGGCTGGCTGGCCAGCAGACGCTTGATTTCGGGTACGCAGGAGCCACAGCTGGTGCCGCAGCCGAGCTCCTGCTTGAGGCCGGTCAGATCGAGACCGTGCTCGATGCCTGCACGGACCTTGCTCTGGCTGACGTTCATGCAGTTGCACAGAATACGGTCGGTGCTGATGGTTGCGCCGCCAGGTGGCGCGCTGAGTGGAGCCAGCAGCCAGCGACGCAGTTCGGCGTCGGCGCTGCCGCTTTCCCAGAGTCCGCGCAGCCACTGCCGGGCGGCGGTCTCGCCGGCCAGGCGCAACGCGACGATACGGCCTTCCTCGATGCGTACGCGCTTGCCGACCGCGCGACGCGGGTCGTCATAGGCCAGCACTGGGCCTTCGTCGAGGCCGAGCAGGCTGTCGATGGTGTCCAGCTCGGCAGCCGTTGGCGCCGCATTCCGGGCGGCGCGGATCAGCAACGCCGAGCGTTCGCGCCCGCCGAGGCTGAAACTGGCGTAGTCGAAGGTTTCGAACAATGGCCGCAGCGCCTCGAAGCGTCGCTGCACATCGCCCTCAACCAGCGCGAAGAACTGCCAGGGCAGTTCGACCTGTTCCACTTCGATGCCGGCATGCTTGAGTTCCGGCTGTTTCGACAGGGAGTCGACGCTGGCCAGGGTCAGCATGTTGCAGCCCAGCCCCTTGAGAAAGCGATCACCCCAGTGCATCGGCAGGAACGCCTGGCCGGCACGCAGGCTGTCGTCCTTCTGTACCGGCAGGATCAGGCTGCCGCGCCGGCTCTTCACCTTCACCAGCTGGCCGTCCAGCAGACGCCGGCGGCGCATGTCATCAGCGTTCATTCCGAGCAACGCTTCTTCGACATGGCCGAACAGCCGCGCCGCGGTGCCAGTGCGGCTCATGCCGTGCCACTGGTCGCGTAGCCGGCCGGTATTGAGCGTGAGCGGATAGCGCGCCTCGCGCTTTTCCTTCGGCGCCTGGTAGTGCTCGGCGATGAAACGGGCGCGGCCATTGGCAGTGGGAAACACACCGTCATCATAAAGCCGCGCGGTGCCTTGTTCGCTGCCTGGCGGAAACGGCCATTGCTGCGGACCGAGGGTATCGATCAGTGCGTAGCTCAGGCCGCTGTAGTCCAGATCGCGGGCGGCGGTGAGCGGCTTGTACTCCTCGAACAGCGCTTCGGCATTCTCGAAAGTGAACAGGCTCGGCTGGCCGGGGCGCAGGTGACGTTCCAGGCGTCGGGCGAAATCGCAGGTGATCGCCCAGTCCGCACGGGCTTCGCCTGGGGCCGGCACGGCGCGGCGCACGTGGCTGATACGACGCTCGGAGTTGGTCACGGTGCCTTCCTTCTCGCCCCAGCTCGCGGCCGGCAGCAGAAGGTCGGCGTGGCGGCAGGTTTCGGTGGTGAAGAAGGCTTCCTGCACCACGACGAAGGGGCAGGCGGCCAAGGCCTCATGGACTTTCTGCTGGTCCGGCAGCGACTGAGCAGGGTTGGTGCAGGCGATCCACAGCGCCTTGATCTTGCCGGCGCGCACCGCCTCGAATAGCTCGACGGCGGACAGTCCAGGCTGTTTGGGCAGCTGCTCGACACCCCAATAGTGCGCCACTTCTGCGCGGTGTTCGGCATTGGTTGCGTCGCGGTGGCCGGGTAGCAGGTTGGACAGGCTGCCGGTTTCGCGTCCGCCCATGGCGTTCGGTTGGCCGGTCAGCGAGAAGGGCCCGGCGCCCGGCTTGCCGATCTGTCCGGTGGCCAGGTGCAGGTTGATCAGCGCGCTGTTCTTGGCGCTGCCGGCGGTAGACTGATTCAGACCCATGCACCACAGGCTTAGAAAGCTAGGCGCGCTACCAATCAGTCGTGCACAGCTCTGCAGGTCGTCGACGCTGATACCGCAGAGGTCAGCGACCATTGCCGGGGTGTAGTCGCGCACCAGGCTTTTCAGCGCATCGAAGCCTTCGGTATGGGCATCGATGAAGCGGCGGTCGATCCAGCCTTCCCACATGAGGATATGCAGCAGGCCGTGGAACAGCGCGACATCGGTGCCGGGCAGGATCGGCAGGTGCAGGTCGGCCAGCTCGCTGGTGTCGGTGCGGCGTGGGTCGATGACGATGATGGTCATCTCCGGCCGCTTCGCCTTTGCTTCCTCCAGACGGCGGAACAGCACCGGGTGTGCGTAGGCCATGTTGCTGCCGGCGATCAGCAGGCAGTCGGCCAGCTCGATGTCCTCGTAGCTGCAGGGCGGAGCGTCGGCGCCCAGGCTGCGCTTGTAGCCGACCACTGCCGAGGACATGCACAGCCGCGAGTTGGAATCCAGGTTGTTGGTGCCGACCAGGGCGCGGGCCAGTTTGTTGAAGGCGTAGTAGTCCTCGGTCAGCAGCTGGCCGGAGACATAGAAGGCGACGCTGTCCGGCCCGTTTTCGCGGATGGTCTCGGCGAACACGTTAGCGGCATGCTCCAGGGCGCTGTCCCAGTCGGTACGGCCGCGGGCCAGGCCCTTACCCAGGCGCAGCTCGGGATAGAGGGCGCGGGCGTCGAGGTCGCCGGTGAGGTGCAGGGTCGAACCCTTGCTGCACAGCTTGCCGAAGTTGGCCGGATGGCTGGAGTCGCCAGCCACGTCGAGGATGCGCTCGCCGTCGTGCTCGATCAGCACGCCACAGCCGACACCGCAGTAGCAGCAGGTCGAGGCGGTTGTCATACGCATGGCGTCGTCTCCTGGGAAAAGGTGCTGGTCAACTGCGGTGTGTTCAGGCCGCGCATTCCTTCCGCTGGTTAAGCGAAAGCTGCACGCGACCATTCTCGACGCGCGCCTCGTGGCGGTGGGCGCAGCCGACGTCGGGCGCTAGTGCTTCGCCGCTTTGCAGATCGATCTGCCAGTTGTGTAGCGGGCAGGCGACCTGCTTGCCGTAGACAATCCCTTGCGACAGCGGGCCGCCCTTGTGTGGGCAGCGGTCGTCGAGGGCAAAGACCTGATCGTCCGAGGTGCGGAATATTGCGATGTCGCCCTTGGGGCCAGCGATGATGCGCGAGCCGAGCGGGTTGATCTCATCCAGTGCGCAGATATCGAGCCAGTTCATGCGGTGTCCCTCCAGATCAAGTTCTCAGGCGTTTTCCAGCTGCTTGACGGCGATGCGGTCGAATTCCTTCTTCAGCTGCGGCTTGGAAAGTTGCTCCTGCCACGGGTCCTGCTCGAAGGAGAGCGAGAACAACAGCCGCTGATGCAGCGCCTTGCGTCGCTCGGCGTCGTCCAGCACGGCCTTCTTGATGTGGTCCATGCCGACGCGCTGCATGTAGTGCACGGTGCGTTCGAGGTAGAAGGCTTCTTCGCGGTAGAGCTGCAGGAACGCCAGGCTGTATTCCATGACCTCCTCGGCCGTCTTCACCTTGACGAAGAACTCGCCGGCTTCGGTCTTGATGCCGCCGTTGCCCCCGATGTACAGCTCCCAGCCGGAATCCACGCCGATGATGCCGACGTCCTTGATGCCGGATTCGGCGCAGTTGCGCGGGCAGCCGGAGACGGCCAGCTTGACCTTGTGCGGCGACCACATGTTGAAAAGGGCGTGTTCCAGGTCGATGCCCATCTGCGTCGAGTTCTGCGTGCCGAAGCGGCAGAACTCGCTGCCGACGCAGGTCTTCACGGTGCGGATGGATTTGCCGTAGGCGTGGCCGGAGGGCATATCCAGGTCTTTCCAGACGCCTGGCAGGTCTTCCTTGCGGATGCCCAGCAGGTCGATGCGCTGGCCGCCGGTGACCTTGACCATCGGCACCTGATACTTGTCCGCCACATCGGCGATGCGCCGCAGCTCGGCGGCATTGGTGACGCCGCCCCACATCCGCGGGATGACCGAGTAGGTGCCGTCCTTCTGGATGTTGGCGTGGGCGCGCTCGTTGATGAAGCGAGATTGTGGGTCGTCCTTGGCTTCGCCCGGCCAGGTGGAGATCAGGTAGTAGTTCAGCGCCGGCCGGCAGGTGGCGCAGCCGTTCGGCGTGCGCCATTCCATGAAGGCCATGGCCGCCGGAATGCTGGTCAGGTGGTGCTCGCGAATGGCCTTGCGTACCTGACCGTGGTTGAGGTCGCTGCAGCCGCAGATGGCCTTCTCGCTCTTCGGCTTGACGTCGGCGGCGCCGCCCACGGTGTTGATCAGAATCTGTTCGACCAGCCCGGCACAGGAGCCGCAGGAACTCGCGGCCTTGGTGTGCTTTTTCACCTCGTCCACCGAGAACAGCCCGTGTTCCTGAATCGCCTTGACGATGGTGCCCTTGCACACACCATTGCAGCCGCACACTTCCATATCGTCGGGCATGGACATGGCCTTGCTCTGGCCTTGGTGGCCAGCGTCGCCGATGGCGCCTTCGCCGAACATCAAATGGTCGCGTATCTGGCCCACGTTCTGGCCCTCGCGCACCTGGCGGAAGTACCAGCCGCCGTCGGCGGTGTCGCCGTACAGGCAGGCGCCGACCAGCACGTCGTCCTTGATCACCAGCTTCTTGTACACACCGCCGATGGGATCGGAGAGGGTGATGGTCTCGGTGCCTTCGCCGCCGATGAAATCGCCGGCCGAGAACAGGTCGATGCCGGTGACCTTGAGCTTGGTCGAAGTCACCGAGCCGAGATAGCGGGAGAAGCCGAGCATGGCCAGGTGGTTGGCGCAGACCTTGGCCTGTTCGAACAGCGGGGCGACCAGGCCATAGGCCGTGCCGCGATGGTTGGCGCATTCGCCGACGGCATAGATGCGCGGGTCGTAGGTCTGCAGGGTGTCGTTGACCAGAATGCCGCGATTGCACGGGATACCGGCCTGTTCGGCCAGTTCGCTGTTGGGGCGGATGCCGGCGGCCATCACCACCAGGTCGGCGGGGATCACCTCTCCGTCCTTGAACTTGACCGCGCAGACCCGGCCTTCGCCGTTGTCGAGCAGTTCGGCGGTGTGCTTGGGCAGGAGAAACTTCAGGCCACGGCTTTCCAGCGCGCTCTGCAGCAGGGTGCCGGCGGTCTTGTCGAGCTGGCGTTCCATCAGCCAGTCACCGATGTGCACCACGGTGACGTCCATGCCCCGCAGCTTTAGGCCGTTGGCCGCTTCCAGGCCGAGCAGGCCGCCGCCGATGACCACCGCGTGTTTGTGGGTCTTGGCGGTTTCCATCATCACTTGGGTGTCGGCAATGTCGCGGTAGCCGATTACGCCCTGCAGGTCCTTGCCGGGAATCGGCAGGATGAACGGGTTGGAGCCGGTGGCGATGAGCAAGCGGTCGTATTCCGCCTCGCTGCCGTCATCGGCGATCACCCGGCGTTTGACCCGGTCAATCTTCACCACCTTGCGGTTGAGCTTGAGGTGGATATCGTTCTCGGCGTACCAGTTCAGGTCGTTGAGCACGATTTCTTCGAACTGTTGTTCGCCGGCCAACACGGGGGAGAGCAGGATGCGGTTGTAGTTGGGATGCGGCTCGGCGCCGAACACCGTGATGTCATAGAGCTCGTTGGTGAGCTTGAGCAGTTCCTCAAGGGTCCGCACGCCGGCCATGCCGTTGCCGATCATTACCAGTTTGAGTTTCTTCATGCCCGTTCTCCGTGCCAGTCGACAGCTGCCGTCCGGCCTGCTCGAAATTTTTCAACAACAAAAAAGGCGTCCCACCGGTTACCCAGTGAGGACGCCTTTGTCCGTGTCCCGCTCTCTCGGGAAACCTGCCGCTCCACGTTGAGGGTCAGGTCGTAATGATTCTTCGATATTTCACATTGCAGAGGCTGTGCCAACTTTCCAATACGCCATTTTTCAATGGGTTGGAGCTTCCCGGCGCGTGGCTCAGAGGTTGATCGTTGCACTGATATGCAGCGGCTTGCGCCCTGATGGTGCGAATCGCCATCGAAGCGACTCCAAAAACGCCGTTGACAGGCTGCGGCCAGCTTTCTAAAGTTTCGCCCATGCGCCGATTTAGTCAGCTACTTGCGGGGCGCCTGGAGCCGATGGCTTCGAAATACCGCTAAAGCGCTGGTTCCGGTGTCGCCTCCCACCGCTGCCCAGCGGAATCCTCGAGGCGGAAGTTGAATTGATGAACGCAAAGCACGCCCAGTTGCGCCTGGCCCCGATCACCAGCGGCCTGCACCCCAGCAATCCGAAAATTCTCCTTGGCGGCACTCACCAGCCGTCTCTGTTGCGCTACCTCGAAGGTTGGCCGCGACGTCATCGCAAATCCCGCGCCCTGCTTATCCAGTTCGCCACGGTCGACGAGTCGCTGCACGTTTCGCCACCGACAGTTTCGATATGGCGGTGATTCAGGCGCCGACCGCCGAGCGCCTGGAAGAATGCGTGCGCGAGCTGACCCGGGTGGCGCGCCAGGGGCTGATTACCCGTCGCTGAGCGTCACGCGCCTCTTATCAGCAGCACGACCAGTAGCAGGTTGAGCAGCAGCGACAACAGCGCCATGCCGCGCCAGACCTTGAGCGGTTCGCGTTCGAGCAGCGGGCGTGGCCGCAGGTTGGCGCTGCGCTGTTCGCCCTGTTCCAGCTCAAGCAGCCATTGTTCGGCGGTTTCGAAACGCTGTCGTGGATCGACCGCCACCGCGCGGCAGAGACTTTCCTCCAGCCAGCTCGGCACGTCCGGGCGATAGCGGCTGGCCGGTGTCGGGTTGCCGAAGCGCGGGCGCTGGAAGGCTTCGATCTCGCCGTGGGGGTAGTGCCCGGTCAGCAGGTAATAGAGCGTCACGCCGGTCGCGTAGAGATCTTGCGCCGGGCTGGGCTCGGCCCCCGTGAATGCCTCCGGGGCGATGAAACTCGGGGTTCCGGGCAAGTGATTGGGCAGGTCGCGGGACAACCCAGGACAGAACGCCAGGCCGAAATCCAGGATGCGTAGCTCTCCGTCCTCGCCCAACAGCAGGTTCTCCGGCTTGATGTCGCGGTGCAGGATGTTGCGCCGGTGCAGCATGCCCACCGCGCGGACCAGCCGGGAGGCGACCGGCAGCAGATCGGCCAGCGGCAGCGGGCCATCTTGTTCGAAGCGTCGCGCCAGGGTCGTCCCGCTGTACTCGCGCTGCACGTAATAGAGGTGTTGGCGTGCTGGCAGCGGATGCAGTTCGGCGAAGTTGCGCCCGGCGACCCGCCGCATGAACCACTCTTCCTGCAGCAGCGCCGGGCCGGCGTCCGCTTCGTCCTGTCGGCTGGGTGGCAGCGTCTTCAACAGCCACGGTTGGCCCTGGCCATCCAGCACGCGGTAGATCAGCGACTGCCGCGACTCGTGCAGCAATGCATCTACCTGCCAGCCCTCGAACAGCTGACCGGCGCGCAGCTTTGGCGGCAATGGCCAATGATCGAGCTGTGCGAGGGCGTCGGCCAGCACCGCCTCGGGCAGGGCTTCGACGCGCAGCAGCAAGGCGCTGGCGTTATCCTGGCTGCCGCTCTGGTGGGCCAGATTGACCAGCGCCCGTGCTGCGGCGCCGAGGTCAGGCTGATCGTGCAGGATATGCGCGATGTCGCGCTCGGGGACGCACGACCAGACGCCGTCGCTCAGCAGCAGGTAGCTTTCGCCTTCTTGCAGCTCGCCGTCGAGGTAGTCCATCACCAGGTGCTGATCCAGTCCCAGCGCACGCTTGAGCACATGCTGCATGCCCAACTGCTCCCAGACATGGTCTTCGCTGAGTCGCTCGAGCTGGGAGCCGTTCCAGCGGTAGGCGCGGCAATCGCCGACGTGGGCCAGGGTGAAGCGTCGACCGCGCAGCACCAGTGTGGTGAGGGTGGTCAACAGCGGCTGGTTGCCGCCGTTGGCCTGCAGCCAGCGATTGTGCGCGACCAGCACGCGGTCGAGTGATTGCGCGACGGCCCAGGTCTCCGGCGTCGCGTAATAGTCGAAAGCCAGCGCCTGCAAGGTCGCTCGCGCAGCCAGGCCGCCATCGGCGCACTGGCTGACGCCATCGGCCAGCGCGAACAGATAGCCCTTGCCGGTTGCCAGCCCGGGCGCCGGGGTGACGATGCGTATCGCATCCTGGTTTTCCGGGCGCGGTCCGGCAGCGCTGGCCTCGCCATAGCTCAATCGCAGGGGCATGGTCGTTCTCGAATGACTGCGTACTGCAGCAGAGCAATATTCGCGCCCTGCAGGATCTGCATGGGCATCACACCCGCGCCGCGGTTACCGCAGCAGAACCCCAGGTGGTGCGCCAGCGACGCTTGACGCCATAGAGACCGAACCAGGCGAGCACGCCGAGGCTGGCGAATAGCCAGAGGCCGAACTGGTAGTCACCGGTCGATTGTTTGACTGCGCCAAGCCCGGCGGTGAGCAGAAAGCCACCGATACCGCCGGCCATGCCGACCAGTCCGGTCATCACGCCGATTTCCTTGTTGAAACGCTGCGGCACCAGCTGGAACACCGCTCCATTGCCGGCACCGAGGCTGAGCATGGCGACCACGAACAGTGCAAGGGCTGCTGTGGAACTCGGCAGGTTGAAGCCCACCGCAGCGATGCAGAATGCCGCGACTGTGTACATCACCAGCAGCGCGCGAATGCCGCCGATGCGGTCGGCCAGTGCACCGCCTAGCGGGCGCAGCAGGCTGCCGGCGAAGACGCAGGCAGCGGTGTAGTAGCCGGCCTTGACCGGGTCGAAGGCGTACTGGTCGTGGAAATAGCCGGGCAGAGTACTGGCCAGGCCGAGGAAGCCGCCAAAGGTGACGCTGTAGAAGAACATGAACCACCAGCTGTCGCGGTCGCCCAGCGCCTTCATGTAATCGGCCAGCGACTTCGGCGCCGGGCGGTTGGGCGCATTCTTCGCCACGCTGGCGAAGATGATCAGGGTGAGGACCAGCGGGATCAGCGCCAGGCCGAATACGTTGTTCCAGCCGAAGATGGCCGCCAGGACCGGCGCGAACAGGGCCGCCAGCACAGTGCCGGAGTTACCGGCACCGGCGATGCCCATCGCCTTGCCCTGGTGCTCTGCCGGATACCACTGTGAGGCCAGCGGCAGCGCGACGGCAAAGGATGCGCCGGCCATGCCGAGGAACAGGCCGAGCAGCAGTGCCTGCTCGTAACTGTGGATGCCATGCAGCCAGGCGACGAGCAGCGCGACGATGACGACGCTCTGGCCGAACAGCCCCGCGGTTTTCGGCGATGTGCGATCCGCCAGGATGCCCAGCGCGAGACGTAGTACGGCACCGGCGAGGATCGGCGTGGCGACCATAAAGGCGCGTTGCTGGGTGGTCAGGCCGAGATCGGCGGCGATCTGCACGCCCAGCGGGCCGAGGACGTACCAGACCATGAAGCTCAGGTCGAAGTAGAGGAAGGAGGCAAACAGGGTCGGCGCGTGGCCGGCTTTCCAGAAACTCGTGCTCATTGGATCGGCTCCAGGGCGTTCGTGACGCGGCGTTGGCCGCTAGGGCTGCTCAGACCGCCCCCTCGTCGAGGCGGAAAACAAAAAGGCGCCGCAGCACGCCTGCCGGAGCAGGTGTGGTGCGACGCCTTTGTCGTGATATTGCAGACCGCCGTTGGCCTGCCTGAAGCGGAACTAGCATCTAGCGTGCCAGGCGGCGCAAGCCGCAGATTTGGCCGGCTCTGGCGATAGACCCGGCGCGGCTCTGCGCCGGGAGCGCACAGATAGCGCGCAAGCGCGCCAAATCAGGGCGGCGCGCCAGGTAAAAACCTGGGGGCGCTTGCTGGTAGGCTTGAGCGGCTTTTGCCAAGGTGCGAGCGATGCCCCTGATTGCGACCCTGACTCTTAATCCGGCGATGGATCTTTCCGTCAGCACACCGCGGGTGATCAGTACCGAAAAGCTGCGGTGTTCGCTGCCGCGCCACGACCCGGGAGGCGGCGGGATCAACGTGGCGCGAGTGGTGAAGACGCTGGGGGGCAGGGCGGTGGCCATCTATCCGGCTGGCGGCCCCTTTGGCGATCTGCTGCAACGTTCGCTGGACGAACTGGGTCTGGTGCATCGTCCGGTGTCCATTACTGGCGATACCCGCGAGAGCTTCACTGTCGATGAGCTGGGCTCAGGCCTGCAGTACCGTTTCGTGTTGCCCGGTCCGACGCTATCCGCGCAGGAACTTCAGCGTTGCCTCGACAGCCTCGCAGCGCTGCAGCCAGCGCCGGCCTATGTGGTGCTGAGCGGCAGCTTTCCACCCGGCGTCGACCTGGGTTTCTACGACGAGCTGCTGGCATTGACGCGCGGTATCGGTGCGCGGCTGGTCGTCGATCTGTCCGGCGAGCCATTACGCCACGCCGCCCGGCAGGGCGGTGCATACCTGATGAAGCCGAGCCTCGACGAGCTGTCCAGCCTTGTGGGCTACCCCATCTCCAGCGAAGCCGAACAGGAGGCAGCGCTGCGCCGCCTGATCGCTCAGGGCTGCGCCGAAGTGGTCGTGTTGTCGCTGGGAGCCCAGGGCGCGCTGTACGCCTGTGGCGATGAGCTGCAGCGCCTGCCGTCGGCGGATGTCCCGGTTGTTAGCGCGGTGGGTGCGGGTGACAGCATGCTCGGCGCCATGGTGCTGGCGCTGGCCGAGGCGCGCTCGCTACAGGATGCGGTGTGCCGGGGCATTGCCGCGGGTGCCGCGACGGTGATGCGTCCCGGCACCGAGCTGTGTCATCGCGAGGATGTCCAGCGGTTGCTGCAATCTGTGGCAGACGCCCCTAGTCGATCCGGTTGACCCGCGGAAACTTGCCGGCGAACGCCTCGGGCATGGCGACGACGCGGCTTTGGGCATAGTCGTAGAAGACGAAACCGGATTTGGCCATGGCGATCAGTGTGCCGTCGGCAGGGCGGGTGATGCGGAAGATGATATCGCCGCCGTACTTGTTGAAATCCATCACCCCGACCTCGAACAGCAGCGCATCACGGGCATGGGCCTCGGCTTTGTAGGTCGTGGCAAGGTCGGTCACGATGATCCCGGCGCCATCCTGACGGGTCTCGGCTACCCCGTAGGCGAACAGGAAGCGCGCCCGCGCCTCGGAAATCATCGAGATCATCGAATCGTTGGCCAGATGGTTGCCGGCGTTGATGTCGGTGATTCGTACAGTGAGCTGGGTGGAAAAGCAGTACTGGTCTTCCGGGAAATGCAGGGTAAGACGCGCCATGGGTCGCTCGGTAATCGGTAGAAGGCGCGCATTCTAGCGTTGTGTTCTTCGCCGGGGTTAGATGCGCGCTCGTGGCTGCAGTCTTGACCGCGAATGAGCTGGCATTGGGCAGGCTCATTGCGGCCGAGGCGCTTCTAATGGAAACCCGCGTATAGCAGATCCTGCACGTAGCCATGCGTTGCCGGCCGCCAATGGAGCGGAGACCGGCCCCGCAACCTCTATCCGTCAGCCCGCCCGATGCAAGCCACGCTGCGCCTGTGCGCCACTGTGCTGCAGACGCTGCCGGATCAACTGCAGGCGCGCGTCGATGAAGGGAGTGACAAGGGCAAAACACTCGGGCGGGCTCAGCCTCGGTTGGGCTGTATGTATCACGCTGCGCTCCAGCTTGCCGACCAGCCGCTTCAGCTCCATATCGGTGTCTGTAACCATGCGCCGACAGAGTGCTTTCAGGCGCTTCTGCAAGGCCGGCGTGCAGCCGCCCTGATTCGAGGCGACGACGCAGAGGCCGCGCAGGCGTGCCACGTCTTCCAGTTCGCGGCAGGCGCGAGCGGCTTCGGCGGGTTCGTTGCTCGACATCGGCGCCCGCTTCTCAAACGCATCGATAAGGGTTTCGATCAGAGCGCAATGCCCGTCGAAATCGGCAGGGTTGTTGCGCAGAACCAGCCAGCCTTCGGTTATCGAATACGCATCGGGCAGGGCACTGCGCTGTTGCAGACGTTGCGTCAGGCTTGTCGCCAGCGCGCAGCGCAGCGCTACCGCAGTGGGTTCGCTCTGTACGCCCAGACCGCGATGCTGTTGCAGCAGGCGGAGAATCTCCAGATCTTCCTGAACTGCCAGCAGGCGCAACTGCGCTACGCGTCGGGAATGTTGTGCGCTGGCCATGCCGTTCAGATAGTGGCCCAGCATCAGCAGTGCACAGGCGATCGCCAAGGTCGCGGTGATGGTCATTCTGCAAATCCCTAAAGTGAGCGCGCGGCACTGCCGCGCGGGCAACAAAAAAGGCGTCCGGACCGGCATGTCGAAACATGCGGTGCAGGGACGCCTTCGTCTTTGCCGGACGCCTTCGTTGGCTCGGCCAGCCCATCTAGCAAGCTGCTTGCCAGCCTGCCGCTTGCTGCAGGCTTTCGGCTGAACGCCGCGTCGTGGCGGATGGCGGCGTTGCAGCTGTCTCACGGTCCATGCCGAGGGACCGAGAGCACGCTCGCCGATGGTGCGTTTGGTCGAGCGGTTGCACTGCGGGCGGGCAGCTCACTGCCCAAGCAGCTCGTTCATGGCGATGATCTGCTCGGCGACCTGGATCAGCTTCTGCTGGCGACTCATCGCCTGGCGGCGCATCAGGGTGTAGGCCTCTTCCTCCTTGCAGTCGCGCATCTTCATCAGCATGCCCTTGGCCAGCTCGATGCGTTTGCGTTCCGCGAGTTGCTGCTCGCGGGCCTGCAATTGCGCACGGATCGCCTGGTCGGTCTCGAAACGCGCCATCGCCACATCGAGGATCGGCTTGAGCCGCTGGGCCTGAATGCCCTCGACGATATAGGCGCTGACCCCGGCGCGGATGGCCTGACGCATGGCATCCGGGTCACTGTCGTCGGTGAACATGACGATGGGCCGTGGTTGATCGCGGCTGACCAGCACCACTTGCTCCAGCACATCGCGGCCCGGTGAGTCGGTGTCGATCAGCACCACGTCCGGACGGATCGCCTCGACCCGCTCGGGCAGATCGATGGTCAGGCCGGATTCATCGATGACTTCGAAGCCGGCCTCGATCAGCGCGCTTCGCAGGCGCCCGATCTTGCGTGGGGTGTCGTCGATCAGCAGGATGCGCAACATGCCTGATCCCCTGCTCAAAGTGCAGCCGCCATGGCCTGATCGGCCATGGCGTGCAGCGGGAAACTGCGGGCGTAGGCTGCCGGATCGCTGCCGTCCCAGGTCTTGCCATCCATCAGCGTGGCGCTGCGCAGGGGCGACTCCGGCACGGTGATACCCAGCGCTTCGGCAGCCTGTCGGTACAGCTCGATCTGTTGCACCTGGCTTGCGACCAGCTGGTAGTCCGGGTCCTGGCGCAATAAACCCCAGCGCCGCAGCTGGGTCATGAACCAGAGGCCGTCGGACAGGTAGGGCATGTTCGCCGCGCCATCGGCAAAGAAGCGCAGCGGGTGTTGGTCATTCCAGGCGTTGCCCAGCCCATCCTGATACGAGCCGAGAAAGCGTGATTCGATGGCTGCCAGCGGCGCGTTGACATACTCGCTCCCGGCAATCAGCTGTGCGGTGCTGCGGCGGTTTTCCTGGCTCTGGTCGATGAAGCGACTCGCTTCGAGCACCGCCATCACCAGTGCGCGCGCGGTGTTGGGGTACTGCTCGACGAATGCGCGGGTGCAGCCGAGCACCTTTTCCGGATGATCCGGCCATATCGACTGGCTGGTTGCGAGGGTGAAGCCGATCCCCTCGGCGATCGCCTGCGCACCCCAGGGTTCGCCGGCGCAGAAACCGTCGATGCGCCCGGCCTGCAGGTACGCCACCATCTGCGATGGCGGCAGCACCAGCGTCCGCACATCCTGCAGCGGGTGGATACCATTGGCGGCCAGCCAGTAATAGAGCCACAGCGCGTGGGTGCCGGTGGGGAAGGTATGCGCGAGAGTCAGGCGTGCACCGCTTTGGCGCACACTGTTGCGCAATGCCTCGGGATCGGTCACGCCGGCAGCCTTGAGCGGGGTCGACAGGTTGATGCTCTGGCCGTTCTGCGCAAGCCCCATGAGCACCGCCATATCCACGGCGCGGCTGCCGCCGATTCCCAGGTGCACGGCATATATCAGTCCGTACAGGCCGTGCGCTGCGTCCAGTTCACCGCCGATCAGCTTGTCGCGCAGGCCCGACCACGAGTTCTGGCGGTGCAGGTTGAGCGTCAGGCCGAAGGGCTGGGCGAAGCCCTGGGTCGCGGCGACAATCAGCGAGGCGGCATCGGTAAGTGGCAGAAAGCCCAGGTTGAGCGAGCTCTTTTCCGGTGCATCGCTGCCGGCGACCCAGGCCAGTGCATCGTGGCGGGGCGACGTGGAAGGTTCGGTCATGCTGTGGGCCTTTCGATTGCGAAGCGTGCGGCACAGGTAACCGTGCACGACGGATCAGGAGTGGTCTATGGCCAAGCCTGAAGCAAGCGATATGCCAGCGAGAAAGTGGTGCGCCATGCGGTGCCCGTGCACCGCGTTGGTCAGGCGCGTCTGGTGTGAAGCGGTGTGGCGTTGCCGGTCAGCGTGGATACAGTGGAGGCAGGGCGCTGAGGTCCTGCTCGACACTCGGACTGGTCGCTGGAGGGAGCGTCTGGATCGCCTGCCACAGCGCCTCTCCCTGCCAACGCTGGCCGACTTCGCTGTACAGCGCACCATTGAGTCCGTCCAGCGCATCGGACAGCGGCACGAAGCGCGCAGCCATGTCGGCCAGCGTCTCCGGCTGTTGCCGCGCCCAGGCATCCAGCGCCTGGCGAGTGGCCTGCGAGTCGTTGGCCTGGCAGGCACGACGCAGGTCGTCGAGCAGGCTGCGTGGGGTCGGACCAGGCTGCAGTGCGCGCTGCACTGCGGGTTGCCGCCGCGCGTGTAGCCACAGTCCGAAGCCGGCGAGGGTGGACAGGGCGAAGAGCAGGGTACTCAGCTGCCAGGGCCACAGTAGCTGCTGCTCGGCAGGTAGTGGCGTTGCGGCCGGTTGCTCGGCGGGCGTCGGTGCGAGATTCGGATTATCGGCGACATTCAGGGTCCGTTCGTCCAGCGTGGTGCGTTCCAGCCGGTCTTCCACGGTGTTCCACCAGACCACTTCCACCGCGGGTAACTGCAACGCGCCGCTGCGCGTGGGAATCAGCGCCTCGCGCTGCTCGCGGCTACCGACCAGTCCCGCGCCACTGACTTCGTTGGCCAGGATCGGTTGATCCGGGTAGCGGCGCAGGTCGGGGCTCTGGGCAGAACCGATGGCGGGCAACTGGGTGCTGGTCAGGCCTTCGGCCTTGAGCAACAGGCTGCGGGTGAGCGATTCGCCGGTCTGTGCCTGATCGGGCTCCGGGCTCCAGGCCTCGACCAGGGTCAGGCTGCGTGCCGGCAGCCAGGGCGCCGCGGCGGGGTAGTCCGCCGGTTTGCGCTTGACCGTCAGCGGGATGCTTGGTGACCTGACCTGCGTCGAGCGGCCCGAACGCGAGCCGAACAGCGGGTTGCTGCCATTGGTCACGGTGGTGGCGCTGAACAGTTGGGCAGGGATGGTCAGCTCGCCGGACTTCTGCGGGAACAGCGCATAGCGCACTTCGATGACGCCGTGGCGAATGTCGTTGATGGTCTTCTCGTAGGTGCGTGGCTCACCGAGCCGTTCGACCAGGGCTTCCGGCATCTGCAGCGGCGAGAGGGTGCTGTCGTCGTACAGCGAAACCGAATGATAGATGCGCAGGGTGAGGATCACCTGGGCCTGAACGTAAACGTTTTCCTGGTCGACGCTGGCATCGATGAAGATCGGGGCCAGCTGGTCGCTTTCGGTATTCTTCAGCGATTCCTGGACCATCAATGTGATCGGCTCGCTGCGCCAGTCGCCCAGTTGCAGCGGCGGGATGATCACGTAGCCGGTCTGCTTCGGCCGCAGGGTGATCAGCCAGCGTGTGATCGCATGGGCTTCGCCGTTGCTGCTGGAAAGCTGGTTGACCTGACGGGTGTCGAACACCTCGAACAATGGCTCCAGCGGCTGCAGGTCGGGCTTGCCGAATACCGTGCTGCCCTGACTTTCCAGGCTCAGCTCCAGGGTTTCGTCAATGCTCAGCTGGGTGCGGTCAACCCGTGCGAACAGGCCGGCGGCTGCGGCCTGACCAGCAAGGAGGCCGAGCAGAAGAAAAGCCATCAGGCGCATCATCGATTGGTTTCCTGGTGCTTGCGTTGTTCGTAGAGGAATTTTCGTCGCAGCAGCTCGCCGGGATCGTCCGGAATCTGCCGCAACCATTGCTCCATCGCCTGTTGCCGCTCCTGCTCGGGGAGCGCCTCGTGTTGCGCCTGGGCCGCGCTGCCATCCATTTCTTCGGTCTCGGGCGTGGCTTCGGTTGTCGATGGCTGCGAGGCGCCGCTGGCTTCGCTGGACGGCTCGCCCTGGGCATCCTCCGGCGAAGGGGAATGGGCAGAGCCCGCTTCCTGTGATTGCGGCTGCTCGGGTTGCGGCAGTGGTTCTTCGGTTTGCTCGTCCTGCTGATTCTGTTCCTGCTCGGGCTCGGGCTGTTCCTGCTGGCGGCGCAGCAGCTCTTCGATCAGCGCCTTGTTGCGCTGCGCCGCCTGTAGATCAGGCTGCAGGTCCAGCGCCTGGTCATAGGCTTCGATGGCGGCCTCGAAGGCTTCGCTGCGAGCCAGGGCGTTGCCGCGGTTGTAGTGATCGGCGGCCGTGTTGCCTTCGGCGAACAGCTCTGCCGCGCCGGCATAGTCGCCGGCCTGATAGCGGGCGGTGGCCTGCCAGCGGCGATCGGTGAAGCGCTCGGCGGCCTCGGCCGGCCGCTCCGCGTCCAGCAGGCGTTGGCCCTGCTGATCGCGACGTAGCCAGAGGTCCTCTAGCTCGAAGGCATTGGCAGGCTGCGGCTGCAGCAGCAATAGCGGTAGGCAGAACAACCAGCCGCGGCGACCGGCGAGGGCGGCCAGCAAGAGCAGTGGCAACAGCAGCCAGTACCCCTGATCCAGCCAGGCTTCCAGCCGCGTGATTTCATCGTCCTGGCGCAACGTGCCAGTTTGATCGAGCAGACCGAGGGCCGTCAGGTCGTCGTCACCCAGCCGCGCGCGCTGATAGCGCCCTCCCAGCTCGTTGGCCAGGCGTTGCAGTCTGGCGTTGTCCAGGCGCGGGATGAGGATTGCGCCCTGGGCATCCTTGATGAAACTGCCGTCCTTGCCGGCGACGGGCGCGCCTTGTTCGGTGCCGACGCCGAGTATCAGCAGTTGCTCGTTTCTGCCCTCCATCAGCGTGACGATGGCGCTGCGTTCGTGCTCGTCCAGGCTGCTGCCGATCAGCAGCAAGCGCCCGCGCCCCAGGCCAGCCTGTTCGAGCAGGGCGAGGCCTTTGGCGACGGCAAGGTCCGCGCGCTGGCCCTGCTCGGGCATCAGCGTCGGGTGCAGGGCGTCGAGCAGGTTGCGTGTGGTCGCCAGGTCATCGGATAGCGGCACCACGGTGTGGGCGCTGCCGGCGAATACCAAAACGGCGGTCTGTACGTCCTGCCGGCGCTCGAGCAGATCCAGCAGCTTGCGCTTGGCCTGTTCCAGGCGAGTGGGTGGTGCGTCGCTGGCGAGCATTGATGGCGTGAGTTCCAGCAGCACCACCAAGGGATCGCTGCGCTTCATGCTCGGCTGTTCGAAGCGTTGCCAGCTCGGCCCGAGCAATGCGATGACCGCCAGCAGCCAGGCCAGGCCCAGCACCAGCCAGGGCAGGCGACTGTGGCGCAGTCGGCCACGGGTCAGCAAGGCGGCATGAAAGGCTTCCGGCAGCAGACGCTGCCAGCGACCGACCTGCAGCTGCCGATGCCAGAGCCGCCACAGCAGCCAGATCAGCAGCGGCAGGCTGAGCAGCCAGTATGGCCGCAACAGATGGGGTAGCAGCTCACTCATCGGCGCTGCTCCCGTCGCCAGGCCAGGCGCTGCAACTGTACGCTCCACAGGCTGGCCGCTACCATCAGCAGGCTGATCAGCAAAGCCGCCGACAGCGGCCAGATGTACAGGGCCTCGGCCACACGGGCCTGGGCTGGTTGCTGCGCTGCCGGCTCGAGACGATCCAGCGTGTCGCCGATCGCCTTCAGCTCTGCGCTCGACGAGGCGCGGAAATACTCACCGCCGGTTTGCTCGGAAATGGCGCGCAGAGTCGGCTCGTCGAGGTCCAGGCCAGGGTTGAAACCGAAGCGGCTGAGCACGCCACCTTCTTCCGGCACGGCGCCGATGCCGATGGTGTGGACCCGCACGCCTTCTTCGGCTGCCAGCGAGGCCGCCAGCAGCGGCTCGATTTCGCCACCGTTGTTGGCACCGTCGGTGATCAATACCAGCACACGACTGTTCGCCGGTCGCTCCCTGAGGCGTTTAACCGCCAGGCCGATGGCGTCCCCTATCGCAGTGTTGCTGCCGGCGATGCCAACCCGGGCTTCGTCCAGCCAGACTCGCACGGTGTGGCGATCGAAGGTCAGTGGCGCCTGCAGATAGGCCTTGCTGCCGAAGAGAATCAGGCCGACGCGATCGCCACGACGCTCCTCGATGAAGTCGCCAAGCAGTACCTTGACCAGTTCCAGCCGCGTCAGCTCCTCGTCCTGCCACTGCATGTCGGGGTAATCCATCGAGCCGGAGACGTCCACTGCCAGCAGCAGATCGCGGCCGCTGGTGGGCAGCGGCAGTGGTTCACCCAGCCACTGGGGGCGTGCTGCGGCGAACAGCAGCAACAGCCAGATGGTCAGGTAGGGCAGTTGCTGGCGCCAGGCGGGCAGGGCGACACGCGCGCGCCGGCCGGACAGCTGCTGCAGTTCGTCGAGGAAGCTGACCTTCAGCGCGGCTTCGCCGCTATCGGCAGGCGGCAGCAGTGCGCGCAGCAGCCAGGGCAGCGGTAGCAGCAGGAAGACCCAGGGCCAGGCCAGTTCAAACATGCTTGCGGATCCAGATGTCGACGGCCTGTTCGAGCCCGTCGATTGCCTTGTCGTCGAGGCGGCACTCGGCCCGGTAGGCACCTTCGACAAGAATCATCCAGCGGGTCAGCCCGGCGGCCGGGCAGCGGTTGTCGAGAAAGGCCAGCCACGCGCGCCCACTGAGCGTGTGCGGGTGGTCGTTGGGGTAACGAATGCGACAGAGCCGCTTGAGCAGCCCATTGAGTTGTTGCAGCCACTGGCTGGCCGGTTGCCCTCCGTAGGGTTTGCTCAAGCGCGAAAGCTCGATGAGCGCTTCCTGGCGCTGCGGTTCCAGCGGTGGCTCCGGCTGCACATGGGGCTTGCGCCTGAGCAGCCGGTGACGAAGTCGCCAGAGCAAGCCAAGCGCCATCAGCAGCACCAGGCCGAGCAGCCACCAGCCCGGCGCTGGAGGCCACCAGCTGATCGGGTCGGGGCTGATCAGCGGAGCGAGTTGATCGAGCGGATTCATTGCCGTGCGCTCGGATGGCGGACGCTCAGGTGCTCGCGCAGCTGCTCGACCAGATCGTGCTGGGTATCCAGCGGCATCAGCGGCACCCGCAGGCGATCGGCCAGACGCTGCCAGCGGGCGCTGCGCGCCTCGCCCTGCTCGCGGTAGCGCTGACGCAGATCCGCATCCTGGGTATCCAGTTCAAGCCGCGCATTGCCTTCGCTGAAGCGCAGCAGGCCGGCCGCGGGCAGGGCGTGATCCAGTGGATCGAACAGCGGCAGCAACAGCAGGTCGACATGGCGCGCGAGCAGGCTGAGCTGCTGCTCGGCGGCATCGGTGAGGGTGCGCTCGTCGCAGAGAATCACCGACAGACTGCCCGGACGCAGCACTTCCCGTGCCCGGCGCAGGGCCATGCTGAAAGCGTCGGGGTCGATCGGGTTGTCTGGCTGCAGGCGATTGTTGGCGCGGGTGACGCGATCCAGCAGCTGCAGCAGGCTCTGCTTGCTGCGCCGTGGCTTGATTTCCTGACGCTCATCGCCGAACACCAGCCCGCCGACGCGATCATTGTGGCTGAGCGCCGCCCAGCCGATCAGGCTCGCCGCCTGCGCCGCCAGCACCGACTTGAACAGCCGGCCGCTGCCGAAGAACAATCGCGGGCTCTGCTCGATGACGATATAGATCGGCCGCTCGCGTTCTTCGTGGAACAGCTTGGTATGCGGCTCCTGGGTGCGTGCGGTGACGCGCCAGTCGATGGTGCGCACGTCGTCACCGGGCTGATAGATGCGAACCTGGTCGAAATCCACGCCACGCCCGCGCAGCTTGGAATGATGCAGCCCGACCAGCGGGCTGCGGCGATGCGGTGTGGAAAACAGTGGCACTTCACGGACGCGATGACGCATGTCGATGAGTTCGGCCAGGCTCACACGGATGCCGGAGCCCTGCTCGGTTGGCTGCCCGGCGGCGGAAGCCTGCGGTTGCATCAGGCCACCGCGACCACGTCGAGAATGCGCTGGATGACCCGGTCCTGATCAATGCCGGCGGCTTCTGCCTCGAAGGAGAGAATCAGGCGGTGACGCAGTACATCGAAAAGCATCGCCTGTATGTCCTCGGGACTGACGAAGTCGCGCCCGGCCAGCCAGGCATGGGCACGGGCGCAGCGATCCAGCGAGATCGAACCCCGCGGACTCGCGCCATAGGCGATCCATTCGGCCAGTTCGGCATCGAACTTGGCCGGCGTGCGCGTGGCCATGACCAGTTGCACCAGGTATTCCTCCACCGCATCGGCCATGTACAGGCCGAGGATATCCTTGCGCGCGGCGAAGATCGCCTGCTGGCTGACCCGATGTTCCGGCGCCGCCTCGCCATTGATCGCCTCGCCACGGGCTTGCTGCAGGATGCGTCGTTCCACCGAGGCGTCGGGGAAGCCGATCTTCACATGCAACAGGAAGCGGTCGAGCTGTGCTTCGGGCAGGGGGTAGGTGCCTTCCTGCTCGATCGGGTTTTGCGTCGCCATCACCAGGAACAGCGGCGGCAGATCGTAAGTGCTGCGGCCGACGCTGACCTGGCGCTCGGCCATGGCTTCGAGCAGCGCCGATTGCACCTTGGCCGGCGCGCGATTGATTTCGTCCGCGAGCACCAGGTTGTGGAAGATCGGCCCCTGCTGGAAGACGAAGCTGCCGGTCTCCGGGCGATAGATTTCGGTACCGGTGATGTCGGCGGGCAGTAGGTCGGGGGTGAACTGGATTCGATGGAACTCCGCCTCCAGGCCTTCGGCGAGTTCCTTGATGGCGCGGGTCTTGGCCAGGCCCGGCGCCCCTTCGACGAGCATGTGGCCGTCGGCGAGCAGGGCGATCAGCAGGCGTTCGATCAGCCGTTCCTGCCCCAGGATCTGGGTGGACAGGAACTGTCGCAGCGCGATTATCGATTCACGGTGATCCATCGTTTCGAGTCTTCCAGGTGGGCGGCAAATCGGCTGGCGCGGCGGGCAGAGACGCCGGCTGCTATTGGCTGCTACAGACAGTCGCAGGCGACTGCAGGAGAAGCGCCACTTTACTGCATTAACCCTCGACTAGACTAACCTTGAACCTTCGTCCTGTGCCGTCAGTCACTACCGACGTCTCTTTCCCCAGCAAGCCAAGCGGAGCCATACATGGCGTTCTTTTCAGCGGCCAGCAAGGCCGACTTTCAGCAGCAATTGCAGACAGCGTTAGCGCAACACGTAGACCCGAAAATCCTGCCGCAACTGAGCCTGTTCGCCGAACAGTTCTTCGGCATCGTCGCGCTGCCCGAACTCACCGAGCGGCGCATGAGCGATCTGGTCGGCTCGACGCTGGCCAGCTGGCGCCTGCTGGAGCGCTTCGATCCCGCGAAACCCGAGGTGCAGGTATTCAACCCCGACTTCGAGAAGCACGGCTGGCAATCGACCCACAGCGTGGTCGAGGTGCTGCATCCGGACATGCCGTTTCTGGTCGACTCGGTGCGCATGGAGCTGACGCGCCGCGGCTACAGCATCCATACCCTGCAAACCAGCGTGCTGCAGGTGCGTCGCGGGGCCGACGGCAGCTTGTTGGAGCTGTTGCCCAAGGACGAGCGCGCCGCTGACAGTCACGCCGAATCGTTGATCTTCGTCGAGATCGATCGCTGCGCCAGTCCGACGGCCCTGCGCGAGCTCGAGCAGTCACTGCTGGGTGTGCTGGCTGATGTGCGTCAGGTGGTGGGTGACTTTGCGGCGATGAAGGGCAAGGCGGTCGAGCTGCAAGGGCGTCTGGAGCAAGTCAACCTGAGCATCGACGGTGATGAGCTGGACGAGATCCGCGACTTCATGCGCTGGCTGGCGGACGATCATTTCACCTTCCTCGGCTACGAGGAATTCTCGGTGCAGGAACAGGCCGACGGCGGCCGCATCGTCTATGACGAAAGCTCGCTGCTGGGTCTATCGCGCAGCATGCGCACCGGACTTTCCGAGGAGGAGCAGTCGCTCACCGGTCAGTCGGTCAGCTACCTGCGTGAGCCACTGCTGCTGTCGTTCGCCAAGGCGGCCATGCCCAGCCGCGTGCACCGTCCGGCTTACCCGGACTTCGTCTCGGTGCGTGAATTCGATGACGAGGGGCGGGTGGTTCGCGAATGCCGCTTCCTCGGCCTGTTCACCTCGTCTGTCTACACCCAGAGCGTGCGACGCATCCCGTTCATCCGCCGCAAGGTCGAGACGGTGGTGCAGCGCGCCAATTTCGGCAGCTCCGCGCATCTGGCCAAGGAGCTGGTGCAGGTTCTCGAGGTGCTGCCGCGTGACGAGCTGTTCCAGGCGCCGATCGACGAGCTGTTCGAAAACACCATCGCCATCGTGCAGATCCAGGAACGCAATCGGCTACGGCTGTTCCTGCGTTTCGATCCCTATCGGCGTTTCTGCTACTGCCTGGTGTACGTGCCGCGTGACAGTTACTCCACCGAGACACGGCTGAAAATCCAGCAGGTGCTGCAGGAGCGGCTCGAAGCCAGCGACTGCGAGTTCTCCACCTATTTCTCCGAATCGGTGCTGACGCGCGTGCAGTTCATCCTGCGCCTGGACCCCAGTCGCGCGCTGCAGGTGGATACGGTGCGTCTGGAGCAGGAAGTGCTGCAGGCCTGCCGTACCTGGCAGGACGATTACCAGAGCCTGGTGGTCGAGCGCTTCGGCGAGGCCAGGGGCACCCATCTGCTCAGCGAGTTTCCGAAAGGTTTCCCGGCCGGCTACCGCGAGCGCTTCTCGCCGCAATCGGCCACCGTCGACATGCAGCATGTGCTCGACCTCAGCGAGGAACGCCCGCTGGTGATGAGCTTCTATCAGCCGATCACGGCTGAAGAGAACCGCCTGCACTGCAAGCTCTACCACCTGAATACACCGCTGCCGCTGTCGGACATCCTGCCGATCATGGAGAACCTGGGGCTGCGGGTGCTCGGCGAGTTTCCGTTCCGGTTGCGTGACCGCAGCGGCCGCGAGTACTGGATACACGACTTCGCCTTCACTTATGCCGAAGGTCTGGAAATCGACCTGCTGGAGATCAACGAGGCGCTGCAGGATGCGTTCATCCATATCTACGGCGGCTTTGCCGAGAATGATGGATTCAACCGTTTGGTGCTGACCGCCGGGTTGGCCTGGCGGGAAGTGGCGCTGCTGCGCGCCTATGCGCGCTATCTCAAGCAGATTCGCATGGGCTTCGACCTTGGCTATATCGCCAGCGCGCTGCTCAACCACACGGATATCGCCCGCGAGCTGGTGCGGCTGTTCAAGATGCGCTTCTACCTGGCGCGCAAGCTCGGTGACGAGGATCTGGCAGACAAGCAGCAACGGCTGGAACAGGCGATTCTCACAGCGCTTGATGAGGTGGCGGTACTCAACGAGGACCGGATTCTGCGGCGCTATCTGGCGCTGATTCAGGCCACCCTGCGAACCAACTTCTATCAGCCGGATGCCAACGGCAAACCCAAGTCGTATTTCAGCTTCAAGCTCGATCCGCGCTCGATCCCGGAGATGCCGCGCCCGGCACCGATGTACGAGATCTTCGTCTATTCGCCACGGGTCGAGGGCGTGCACCTGCGCGGCGGCAAGGTGGCGCGTGGAGGGTTGCGCTGGTCCGACCGTGAAGAGGACTACCGCACCGAAGTGCTCGGCCTGGTCAAGGCGCAGCAGGTGAAGAATGCGGTGATCGTTCCCGGCGGCGCGAAAGGCGGTTTCGTGCCGCGTCGTCTGCCTACCAGTGGCACGCGGGATGATATTCAGGCCGAAGCGATCGCCTGCTATCGCATTTTCATCAGTGGCCTGCTCGACATCACCGATAACCTGCATGAAGGCCAGGTCGTTCCGCCCGCCAATGTACTGCGCTATGACGGTGACGATCCCTATCTGGTGGTCGCTGCGGACAAGGGCACAGCGAGCTTTTCGGACATCGCCAACGGCATCGCCGCCGAATACGACTTCTGGCTCGGCGACGCCTTTGCCTCGGGCGGCTCGGCAGGCTACGACCACAAGAAGATGGGCATCACCGCGCGCGGCGCCTGGGTTTCGGTGCAGCGGCACTTCCGTGAGCGCGGCATCAACGTGCAGACCGACGTGATCAGCGTCATCGGTATCGGCGACATGGCTGGCGATGTGTTCGGCAACGGTCTGCTGATGTCCGAAACCCTGCAGCTGGTGGCCGCGTTCAACCATCTGCATATTTTCATCGACCCCAATCCCGATCCTGCGCGCAGTTTCATCGAGCGCAAGCGCCTGTTCGACCTGCCGCGCTCGTCATGGACCGATTACGACGTGTCGCTGATTTCGGAAGGCGGTGGCATCTTCCCGCGTTCGGCCAAGCGAGTCGCGATCACGTCACAGATGAAAGAGCGCTTCGCCATCGAGGCGGATCAGCTGACCCCAGCCGAGCTGATCCACGCGCTGCTCAAGGCACCGGTGGACCTGCTATGGAATGGCGGTATCGGTACCTATGTGAAGAGCGGAGGCGAAAGCCACGCCGAAGTCGGCGACAAGGCCAACGATGCGGTGCGGGTCAATGGTGCCGATCTGCGCGCCAAGGTGGTGGGCGAGGGCGGCAACCTCGGCATGACCCAGCTGGGGCGCGTCGAGTACGCGCTGCATGGCGGATCGAGCAATACCGACTTCATCGACAATGCCGGCGGCGTCGATTGCTCGGATCATGAAGTGAACATCAAGATCCTGCTCAATGAGGTGGTCAGCGCTGGCGACATGACCGCCAAGCAGCGCGATCAACTGCTGTTCGAAATGACCGACGCGGTGGCCGAGCTGGTGCTGCAGAACAACTACAAGCAGACCCAGGCGCTGTCCCAGGCGCAGCATCGCTCGCGGGAGCGGGCCGCCGAGTATGTTCGGTTGATCAATGCGTTGGAGGCGGCGGGGCAGCTCGACCGCGCGCTCGAGTTCCTTCCCAGCGATGACGCCCTGACCGAGCGCGCCAGCATCGGCAAGGGGCTGACCCGGCCGGAGCTGTCGGTTCTGATTTCCTACAGCAAGATCGAACTGAAGAAAGCGCTGCTGGATTCGCGCGTGCCGGACGACGACTACCTCGCCCGCGAAATGGAAAGTGCCTTCCCGCAGCAACTGAGCGAGCGTTTCCACGATGCCATGCTGCAACATCGCCTCAAGCGCGAAATCGTTGCTACCCAGATTGCCAACGATCTGGTCAACAACATGGGCATCACTTTCGTTCAGCGCCTGAACGAGGCGACGGGCATGAGTGCGGCGAATGTCGCCGGAGCCTACGTGATCGTGCGCGACATCTTCCATCTGCCTCACTGGTTCCGGCAGATCGAGGCGCTGGATCACAAGGTACCGGCGGAGCTGCAGTTGGCCTTGATGGACGAGCTGATGCGTCTGGGCCGCCGCGCGACGCGCTGGTTCCTGCGCAATCGTCGTAGCGAGCTGGATGCCGCACGCGATGTCGCGCACTTTGGCCCGCGGGTCGCTGCCCTTGGTCTGAAGCTCGATGAACTGCTGCAAGGCTCGACGCGTGACCGCTGGCAGGAGCGCTATAAGCGTTACACCGAAGCCGGGGTGCCGGAGCTGCTGGCGCGCATGGTGGCCGGTACCAGCCATCTGTACACGCTGCTGCCGATTCTGGAGGCCGCTGACGAAACTGGCCAGGTGCCTGCGCAGGTGGCGGCAACCTACTTCGCCGTCGGTGGAGCGCTGGAGCTTCCCTGGTATCTGCATCTGCTCACCAACCTGCCGGTTGCCAACAACTGGCAGGCCCTGGCGCGTGAAAGCTTTCGCGACGACCTCGACTCACAGCAGCGCAGCATCACGGTATCGGTGCTGCAGATGGAGAACGGTTCGGAGGCGATCAGCGAGCGGGTTGACGCCTGGTTGTCTCAACGACCAGTGTTAATGGAGCGCTGGCGCTCGATGCTGGCCGAGCTGCGCGGCGCCAGCGGCACCGACTACGCCATCTATGCAGTCGCCAGCCGCGAGCTGCAGGGGCTGGCGCAGTCGGTAGGGCATGGCTGACGAGGCCTTGCGGCTTCCTCTGTGGAGGATCCGTCCGCAGGAGAGGCCGCGCCATTAATGCGGCGCAACTGAAAAACGCACTGCCCTCGGGCGGTGCGTTTTTTTTAGCGGATGGGTGTTTGCTGCGCAGGGAGTCCGTGGCGGTAAACGCTCAGTCCTGCGCAGGCAGTCCGACCTTGAAGCGAGTGATCTGCGGCAGATCGCGCAGGTAGCGGATCAGGTCAGGTGCGCCTGCCAGCTTTAGCCCCTCGCCAATAGCATTGGCTGTGGGGTCACGCTTCTCCAGCAACAGCAACTCGGAATTGCTGGCATCGCGCAGTAGTGTCAAGCGGGCATAGGGAACCTGGCTGTCGAGCAGCATGGCCATGAATTCACGGTCGCTCCAGGCCTGAGCAGGCATCGTCACGGCGTGGTAGTCAGCGTCCAGCGCGTGAACACCGGAGCGGTCGAGGCGGTAATCGGCGACCTCCGCCGGCAGCATGACTTCCAGGCCGCGCAAGCGCGCGTAGGCCACGGCGCAGGCAAAGGCTTCCAGATGGTGTTCGCCGGCCCAATAAAGCCGCTCCCCGAGCCAGCTGGCCTGGCGAACATCGATCGCTGCCCCCTTGTCGAAGCCGGGCAAGGCGGTACCGAGTGCTCGAAGAAAATCCTTGTAGCTGATGATTCGTACCTGTCGACAACCCGCCGTGCTGGAAAAGGCTTCGAAGGTCGGGTAACTCGGTTCATTTTTGCGCTGCCCGCCGAAGCCGTCGATCTGCCGTAGGTCGAGCCGTGACCGGGTGCAATCCTTGCTGATCAAACGGGTCAGCGCAGCATGGGCACGGGCCTTGTCTTCCTGCACCGGACCGGAGAGCGCACCACGTGGCAGCTCCAGCAAGCGTTGCAGGCAGGGGCCATCGTTCCAGAAAATGCTGGGCTCAGGCTCGGGTAGGCGGGAAAAGGGCAGCTGCAGGCTGCTGGCGCGATCCTGAATGGGAAGCGAAGCCTTGGAGCGCAGCCCGAGGCGTTGCGCAAGTCGTGCGATTTGAGAAGTCAGTGAAGGCATTGGCTCGGGCAGGCTCATCATGATGCTTGAGCTCTCAGGGCTACGGCCGAAGTGTGGCAGACCTGTGTCATTTGCGCACGGGCTTTGCGCCACCCGTAGCGCTGGCCTGCGTCACAGCCTTGGGCAAAGATCGCGTGTCGATGTGGCAATATCGCTGAATAGATCACTGAGGAGCCTCCATGCCAAATCTGGTACTGGATATCGCGCTGTCCGCCGAACGAATGAAGGCGGTCTACCAGGGCCATGCGAATCGAGTCCTGATTCGAAGTCGCGACGGCACGCGAGTCAGCTTGCCGGCGCATCATCTGCGCCCGTTTCTGACCCACGAAGGGATATATGGTTCCTTCGAGCTCGAATTCGCTGAGCAGGGACAATTGCTGTGTTTGCGGCGTCTGCAATGAACCCGTCGGTCGGTGCCCTCGACCGGCCTATTTCCTCACTGGCGGCAGCGGCTGAAGCCCTCTCGGGCTGCTATACTCCGCGTCCACATTTACCGAGACCTTAGGCTGCGTATGTATAACCTGGCCCGCCAGCTATTGTTCAAGTTATCTCCGGAAACTTCCCATGAACTTTCCCTCGAGCTGATTGGCGCCGGTGGCCGTCTCGGGCTCAATGCAATGCTTGGCAAAGCGCCAGCAAGTCTTCCTGTTCAGGTGATGGGGCTCGATTTCCCCAATCCGGTCGGCCTGGCAGCAGGGTTGGACAAGAACGGCGAAGCCATTCGCGGAATGTCGCAGCTGGGCTTCGGTTTCATCGAAGTGGGAACCGTGACGCCGCGCCCGCAGCCAGGTAACCCCAAGCCACGGATATTCCGCCTGCCCGAGGCCGAGGCGATCATCAATCGCATGGGTTTCAATAACCATGGTGTAGATGCGCTGCTGGCTCGGGTAGAGGCCGCCAGGTTCAAGGGCATCCTCGGTATCAACATCGGCAAGAATTTCGATACGCCTGTCGAGCGCGCCGAGGAGGACTACCTGCTCTGCCTGGACAAGGTCTATCACCACGCAAGCTACGTCACCGTCAATGTCAGTTCGCCTAACACGCCTGGCTTGCGCAGCCTGCAGTTCGGCGACTCGCTCAAGCATTTGCTCGATGCGTTGCGACTGCGCCGTGAGGATCTGGAGATCATGCATGGCAAGCGCGTGCCGCTTGCGATCAAGATCGCTCCGGACATGACCGACGAAGAAACCGCTCTGGTGGGCGAGGCGGTATTTCAGGCCGGGATGGACGCGATCATCGCCACCAACACTACCCTTGGCCGAGAAGGCGTTGCCGGCTTGGCTCATGCTGACGAAGCTGGTGGCCTGTCTGGTGCGCCCGTTCGGGAGAAGAGCACGCACACGGTCAGGGTGCTGGCACAGACGCTAGGCGGACGGCTGCCGATCATTGCTGTGGGCGGCATCACCGAGGGCAGGCACGCGGCAGAGAAGATCGAGGCGGGTGCCAGCCTGGTTCAGTTGTATTCAGGTTTCATCTACAAGGGACCGGCATTGATCCGCGAGGCGGTGGATGCCATCGCGGCGCTGCGTTCAAAAGCGCATTGATGATTGCCCGGAAGGGGCTCCTGTTGGGAGCCCCTGGGCTTCTCGCCCGCCGCCCGGGTGGGGCGCGCTATCAAGTCGGGTGGATCGGTGAATTAGCCGACCGCGTGAAGTTCGTTGAGTCTATGCAGACCGGCCGTGCCGGTCAGACCATCCCAGTTGTCGCCGCGACCCTCCCGCCAGCCGTTAATCCAGGCTTGGCGAACATTGGGATGGGAAAAAGGACAGAGGTCGCGAGATTTGCCATGTATGCCGTGCTGATAACCGCGTAGAAATGCTCGTTCCATCGGATCACGCTTGAGTCTTCTCATTGGGTATTGCCCTCAGTGGTTGACTGGTGTTCCTGTGGCCTCATGGCGAGACCGGGCAGATAGACTGCCAATGAAGCGCGCTGCCGGCGTGGCACGCTTCGCCGGCACCATTGCGATGTCGGCCTGAGGTGAGTTCTAACGCAATGCTGAAGACGCTGGAATGATCGTTTTGTCATAAGTAGGTAACGAATCTATGGTTCTACCCATAAGCCTGAAAGGGCAAGGGATGCGAAGTGCACTGCTTGGCCGCTTCTGCATGATTGCAACCATGATGTTTGTAACTTCTTTCTAATTTTCTTTGCTGGGCCTGTTCCGACGAAAGGGTCGCGACGGTCCGAAGCACCTTTTGTGGAAACTCCATGACCGACCGCCATGAACTGATCCTGACCTGTCCCAAGGGACTAGAAGGCCTGCTGCTCGAGGAAGCCACCGCGCTTGGACTGGAGGAGAGTCGCGAGCAGACATCCGCGATTCGCGGCTTCGGTACGCTGGAGGTGGCCTACCGGCTCTGCCTATGGTCGCGTTTGGCCAATCGCGTGCTGCTGGTGATCAGCCGTTTTCCCACTGTAGACGCCGAGACGCTTTACCAAGGGGTTCACGCCGTCGACTGGGCTGACCATCTGCAGCCTGCCGGCAGCCTGGCAGTGGAGTTCAGTGGTCGTGGCTCGGGCATCGATAACACCCATTTCGGTGCGCTCAAGGTCAAGGACGCCATCGTGGATCGGCTGCGAACCGCATCTGGCGAGAGACCCAGCATCGACAAGTTCGATCCTGATCTGCGCGTGCATCTGCGCCTCGACAAGGGGCAAGCGGTGCTTTCGCTCGACCTCTCCGGGCACAGCCTGCACCAGCGTGGCTATCGACTGCAGCAGGGTGCAGCGCCGCTCAAGGAAAACCTTGCTGCCGCGATCCTGATGCGTGCCGGCTGGCCACGAATTGCCGCTGCTGGTGGCGCGTTGACAGATCCCATGTGCGGCGTCGGCACCTTTCTTGTCGAAGGGGCGATGATGGCGGCGGACATCGCGCCGAATCTCAAGCGTGAGCGTTGGGGTTTCAGTGCCTGGCTGGGGCACGTACCCGCGCTGTGGTCGCGACTGCATGCCGAAGCTCAGGCACGGGCAGAGGTTGGCTTGGCCAAGCCGCCCTTATGGATTCGCGGCTATGAGGCCGATCCGCGGCTGATCCAGCCGGGACGCAACAACATCGAACGCGCTGGGCTGGCCGGCTGGATCAAGGTCTATCAGGGTGATGTCGGCGACTTCGAGCCGCGCCCGGACCAGAATCAGAAGGGCTTGGTGATCTGCAATCCGCCCTATGGTGAGCGCCTCGGCGACGAGGCGAGCCTTCTCTATCTCTACCAGAACCTCGGCGAACGCCTGCGCCAGGCCTGCCTGGGCTGGGAAGCCGCGGTATTCACCGCCGCGCCGGATCTCGGCAAGCGCATGGGCATCCGCAGTCACAAGCAGTACGCGTTCTGGAACGGAGCGCTGCCGTGCAAGCTGCTGTTGATCAAGGTCGAGCTGGATCAGTTCGTGACCGGTCAGCGCGGCGCCGGCCATGAGGAACATTCACAGCAGCAGGCGCCGGTCGAGCAGGCACGCCTCAGCGAAGGCGGGCAGATGTTCGCCAATCGCCTACAGAAGAATCTGCGTCAGCTCGGCAAATGGGCGCGTCGTGAGGGTATCGAATGCTACCGGCTATATGACGCGGATATGCCTGAGTACGCCCTGGCGATCGATCTGTACGGTGACTGGGTACACGTGCAGGAGTATGCGCCGCCGCGCTCCATCGATCCGGAGAAGGCCCAGGTGCGCCTGCTCGATGCATTGGCTGCCATCCCGCAAGCACTGGGCATTCCACGCGAGAAGGTGGTGGTAAAGCGCCGCGAGCGCCAGACGGGAACGCGCCAGTATGAGCGTCAGGCCAGTCAGGGCGAGTTTCTCGAAGTGACCGAGGGCGGCGTCAAGCTGCTGGTGAATCTCACCGATTATCTGGATACCGGCCTGTTCCTCGATCATCGCCCATTGCGCCTGCGCATTCAGCGTGAAGCGGCCGGCAAGCGTTTCCTCAACCTGTTCTGCTATACCGCAACCGCCACGGTTCATGCGGCCAAGGGTGGTGCGCGCAGCACCACCAGCGTCGACCTGTCGAAAACCTATCTGGACTGGGCGCGTCGCAATCTCTCGCTGAATGGTCTTTCGGATCGCCAGCGCCTGGAACAGGGCGATGTGATGGCCTGGCTGGAAGAAGACCGTGGTGAGTACGACCTGATCTTCATCGACCCGCCGACGTTCTCCAACTCCAAGCGCATGGAAGGCGTGTTCGACGTGCAGCGGGACCATCAGGTGCTGCTTGATCTGGCGATGGCCCGGTTGGCGGCGGGCGGGACGCTGTATTTCTCCAACAACTTCCGCAAGTTCGTGCTGGATGCCAGCCTGAGCGAGCGCTATGCGGTAGAGGAAATCAGCAGCGAAACGCTGGACGAGGACTTCCGTCGTAACCCCCGTATTCATCGCGCCTGGAAACTCCAGGCGCGATGATCATCCGGTGTAGGCAGGCCCTCGGCCTGCCGGAGTCAGCGTTGTGCGGTGTTCTGGTTGCGCTGACCGTAGAGGCTGACCAGCACCTGATCGAGAATCGAGGCTGCGCCCCAGGGGCGGGGGTGGTTCAGGATCGCCACGACCGCCCAGACATTGCCGTCGCCGTCGCGGCTGTAGCCGGCGATGGCGCGTACGGTGTTCAGGGTTCCCGTCTTGAGGTGCGCCTTGCCGGCGACAGGGGTATTGCGTAGGCGCTTGCGCATGGTGCCGTCCACGGCGGCCAACGGCATCGATGAAATGAATTCGGCCGAGTAAGGGCTGCGCCAGGCGGCCTGCAGCAAGCTCCCCAGTTCGCGTGCGCTGACGCGTTCGGCGCGTGAAAGCCCGGAGCCGTTCTCGATCACCAGATGCGGCGAGATAAGTCCCTTCTTGGCCAGCCATTGGCGGATGACCCGCTGCGCCGCTTTGGCGTCATCGGCATCCGCTTCGTTACGGAACTCCGCGCCCAGGCTCAGAAACAGCTGCTTGGCCATGGTGTTGTTACTGTACTTGTTGATGTCCCGAATGATCTCGGTGAGGTCCGGCGAGTACGCCCTCGCCAGCAGTCGTGCTTTGCCCGGTACCTGGGCCACACGGTCGGCGCCGAGGATGCTGCCGCCGAGCTCGGCCCAGATTGCGCGTACAGCGCCTGCGGCATAGCGCTCGTGATCGAGCAGTGAAAGGTAGGTCTGCGCGCTGCAGCCGTCGGCGAGCTTGCCGGTGACCACGACGGTGACGCCATCGCCATCCGCCACTGGGTTGTAGAGCACGTCCGGCCAGCCTGGGCATTTGCCCGCGGGCAGCGTTTTGACCCGGTTGTCGATACGAACGCTGGCGATCGGCGGCTCGACTGCGATGTTCACCTTGCCGCCATCGTTGCGGACGATGAAACGCAGCGCCTTGAGGTTGACCAGTAGTGAGTCGGGACCAACTAGAAAGGGCTTGTTCTTGTCATTGCCGTCGTCATCGAAGACGGGCAGGTCGGGCTGGACGAAATGGCTGCGATCGAGCACCAGGTCGCCAGTGACCTTGGTAACTCCGTTGGCACGCAAATCTCGCAGCAGCAGCCAGAGCTTCTCCATGTTCAGTTTCGGGTCGCCGCCGCCCTTGAGGTAGAGATTGCCGTTGAGGGTGCCGTCCACCAGCGGGCCGTCGGCATAGAACTCGGTCTTCCACTGGTGGTTGGGGCCGAGCAGTTCGAGGGCGGCGTAGGTGGTAACCAGCTTCATGGTCGAGGCGGGGTTGACCGATACGTCGGCGTTGACGAACGTCGGCGCGGCGTCACCGGTCAGTGGCAGCATGACTACGGACAGTGCGTCGCTGCTGATCTTGTTGGCTTTCAGTGCCTGTTCGACGCGCGGTGGCAGTGTCTGGTTCACCCCGGCGGCCTGGGCTGGCAGAGTCAAGGGCAGGGCGAAGATGGCTAAGGTGATGCCGCGGAGGATGGAGCTCATCGTACGAGCGCCTCTGGGCAAACACAGGGGGCTGCTGGCGGTTTGATTTGACATGTGTTTCCCACTGCTCTTAGGGAACGAATGCGGGCCATTATGCCCGTGCTGTAGAGGCGTCGTGCCTCTATCCGATAAGCGTAGCTGCGGTACACAGGTTACTGCAAAGACAGATGCGCACCAGGCTGCGATGAGCTCAACCGCTGCTGTCGGTCATCGCCTTGGCGCGGGGTTGCTGTTAGAGTGCGCGCCGTCATCAAGTAGAAAAAGGATCGCCCCCAAATGGCTACCAATCGTTCGCGTCGCCTGCGTAAGAAACTCTGTGTCGATGAGTTCCAGGAGCTCGGCTTCGAGGTCAATCTCACCTACCGCGAAGGTATCGAAAGCAAGGCTGTGGACGACTTCCTCGAAGCTTTTATCAGCGAAGCGATGGAAGCCAATGAACTCGGCTATATCGGTGGTGAAGACTACGGTTTTGTCTGCCTTGGCCGCCGTGGCTCGGTCAGCGAAGAGCAGCGTGCAAAGGTCGACGCCTGGTTGAAAGGCCGCAGCGAGCTGGCTGAGTACAGTGTCAGCCCGCTGATGGACGTGTGGTATCCGGAAAACCCGATCAGGGCTGAGAAGTAGTCTCTTCGTCTGATCGTTGCGATGCTGCCCGCTGGGCCTTCCTGCGCGAACGCCTGGCCAGCAGCATCTGCAACACGTGCATCAGTGTTGCGATGAATAGCGCCACACCTACACCAATGGCAGCATTGATGAGCCGTATCTGCGGCAGGTTCCAGTCCTGGGCCAGCGTCTCTGCCAGCAGCAGGAACAGCAGCGTGGTCTGCAGGACGAATAGCCCGTAGTGATTCGCCTGAAACGCTCTGCCCAGCACGATAAGCGGCAGCAGGATCATCACCATCAGAGGCGGGTCAGCCAGGCCGTGGCCGATGTAGATCAGTATGGTCGCGGCCGCCAATATTCCAAGGCTGGCCTGTAGCGCCCGCACCAGACTCCGCTCCAAATCCATCTGCAGCGTGGTGAACACCGCCAGCGTCAGCCAGTAGCCTCTGGGCAGTTCAGCCATATTCACGATCACCCCGCCCAATGCTCCGGCCAGGATGTAGGTCAGGGCGTGCACACGCCATTGCCGGATCGGCGTTCGGCGAGCATGCCTGCGCAGCACCCGCAGGATGCTCATCAGCCGCGGCATATATGGCCACATGCGCAGCCCATGCATCCCCCGCAGGCCGAAGGCGAGCAAGGTAACCCAGAGTCCCCCGAGCGCGAAAAGAAAGGCTATCGCGTACGGGTTGTTGAACTCACCGATGCCGTGCTGCCCTTGGCCAAGGCAGAGGCAGATGGCCAGACCGATACCGAGCTTTCCCGCTTCGCTGCCGTAGCGCTGCAACCAAGCCAGCAGCAGGCCGTAGAAGGCGAACAGGCCGAGACTGATCAGTGGATGAGTCGCCGACCAGAAGCCCAGTCCGGCACTCCCGGCGCCCAGCGCGATGAGTAACAGCATGCGCAGCATGCCGAAGCGATGAAGTGGGTTGGCCTTGGCCGCCTGAAAGGCGCCGACCGTTGCCCAGAGGAAGCCGGGATGGCCACTGAACAGCCCCAGCAGCAACGGCAAGGCGCAACCAAAGCCGGCCACCATGGCAGCGCCCCAGGCGGGGTGCACGGGGTGCCAGTGGATGCTTTGCCGCAGCAGGCGCTTCATGTGGGTCAAACCGGGCTGGAGCGGCCGGTCATCTCGCCGGCCATCTCCGTGGCGTAGCTATCGGTCATGCCTGCGATGAAGTCGATCATGCGCAGGAACGACTGATAGAGCGGTAGCTCGGGCGAGGGCGCGCTGCGTCCGAGCAGGTCGAGGATCCGCTGATTCTTGAACGAGGGGGTACCGCCGCGATGTTGTTCCAGTGCTGCGCCGCAAAATGCATTGAGCAGTATTTCCAGCGTGGTATAGGCGCCTATCTCGTGCAGGGTTTTGCGCTTGTCCTGAAAAATCTTCTGCCGCGCCATCGCCTTTGCCTGCAATACGCACTCTTTGGCCGGCCCATGCATATGTTCGACCAGGTCACCGTGCAACTCGCCACGAAGCAGGTTGCTCTGCTGCTCGACGAAGGCACCAGCGGCCGCATTGGTCAGGTGTTCGATCGCCTTGCCGCGCAGAATGGCCAGTTTGCGCCGCCTTGAATCCCTCGGGCCCAGCTGACGATAGGTTTCCGGAATGTCATCGCCCACCAGAGCCAGTAACAGCGCTTCGACTTCCGAATATTCCAGCAGCTCCATCTCGAGGCCGTCTTCCAGGTCGATCAGGCCGTAACAGATGTCGTCTGCTGCCTCCATGAGGTAGACCAGAGGATGGCGGGCCCAGCGTTGCTCTGCGACGTTGGGCAGGTTCAGCTTCTGTGCAATTTGCTCGAGCAGCGGTTGCTCATTCTGATAGCACCCGAACTTGTGCTTCTTGTACCCCAGCGCCTCTGCATGGCGTGAAGTCCAGGGGTACTTGAGATACGTGCCGAGGGTGGCGTAGGTCAGTCGCGTTCCACCGTCGAACTGGTGGTATTCGAGTTGCGTAAGCACTCGAAATCCCTGTGCGTTGCCTTCGAAGTTGAGAAAGTCCGCGCGTTGCGCGTCGCTCATATCGTCGAGCCATCCGCGCCCTGCGGCCTGCTGGAACCAGCAGCGAATAGCATCCTCGCCGGAGTGGCCAAAGGGCGGATTGCCAATGTCGTGGGCCAAGCAGGCCGACTGGACGATCATGCCAAGGTCGGCCGGGCTGCACCATTCTGGCATGTCATCGCGCAATACTTCACCGACACGCATACCGAGTGAGCGGCCTACGCAGCTCACCTCCAGCGAGTGGGTGAGGCGGGTATGGATGTGATCGTTGCTGGAAACTGGATGAACCTGAGTCTTGCGCCCGAGCCGGCGAAAGGCGC
>CENV01019933.1_pt1 | contig 46656 bp, 51 predicted proteins | sample 530231 | NCBI WGS metagenome assembly CENV01 (sample SAMEA2619815, study PRJEB7988) | marine metagenome | biome: marine biome (ENVO:00000447); feature: surface water layer (ENVO:00002042); material: "saline water (ENVO:00002010), including plankton (ENVO:xxxxxxxx)" | depth 5 m
GCGGTTGATCAGCGCCAGGCTGGGGCGGCCGGTCCAGCGCAGGATTTCCATTTCCGCTTCCTGCTCGCGGCTGTAAGGCACCGCGCCGTCCACCACATAGAGAATGCCGGCGCCCTCCAATATCGGCGTCAGCAGCTGGCATTCGTCATGGAAACGGGGGTCGTCGCGGTGCTGGGTGACGAAGGCGCGCACCGTGTCCGGCCGGTCCGACGCGGACAGGCTGTGGGCCTGCAGCCAGGCCAGCACCCGGCGCGGGCGCTGGAAGCCGGGGGTGTCGATCAGTTCGTACAGCAGCCGGTCGTCCACGCGCAGCGGGTAGTGGCCGTTCTCCCGGGTGGTGCCCGGCTCCAGGGCGATGGCGATGCCGTCGTTCTGGGCCAGGGTGGCGACAATGCTCGACTTGCCCTTGTTGGGGTGGCCGACCACGGCGAAACGGGGCAGGGGGCGCTCGCTCATGGGCGACACAGCCTGACCGGCCGGTGCCGGTCCACGAAGCGTTGCCACTGGGCCAGCAGTGCGCCGTCCACCAGAGCGGTTTGATCGTCGGCGGCGAGTGGCAGCAGCACGATGTCGGTGTTCGCCGGCAGGCTGTGGCGGGCGTCGTCGAGGAAGTCCGCCAGTTCGCCGGTGGGCGGTTCCCAGCCGCGCGTCAGCAGCACCACCGGCAGGCCCAGGTCGGCGCGGGTGAGGGTATCGCGGTCCTGCTCCAGGCTGGCGCTGCCGCCGGCTTCGAGCACCTGCATGGGGGCGTCCTGGAGCAGGTTTCGGGCGAGGTCGGCGCTGCCGGCGCCGGCCCAGCGGATCACCACGCCGCTTTCCGGCGGCGGCGCCAGCGTGTCGGCGGGCGGTACCGCGGGGCCGGCGCCGGCGGCGACCGGTGCCGGGCCGCTGTCCACCCAGGGCGTGGCGAAGCGCTGGCGCAGCGCCGCCCAGCCCGGGTGGCGTCGCAGCAGCACGCCGGCGCGGTGGTTGAGGTGCAGACGCGCCAGCCCCAGCAGCGCCAACCTTGGCAGCAGCACATAGCAAAGCCACAGCATGGCCAGGAAGGGCCACCAGGCGCCCAGCCGTTCCGGGTCGGCGGGGGCCTCACCGCCGAGCCGGAAGTAGCGGGACTGCTCCACCAGTTCCAGGCCCGGCACGGCGGCGGGCAGCCAGCCGCGCCAGGGCCAGGCGAGCTGTTCCACCAGGGCGTGATAGGCGGGCGCCGAGGTCTGCAGGGTGGTGCTCCAGCCGAACGCCAGATCGCGCACCAGCACCTGGACCAGCAGGGTGAGCAGGGCGGTGGCGGCGAACGCCAGGCCGGCACCGTGGGCGGCGCGGGCGGCCAGCTGCGGGTACAGCTGGCGGAGTACCGGCGGCGCGCCGTCGCCCCGGCCCAGCAGCCGGCCCCAGGGGCGCCGGCCGCTTAACGCCTGGGCGGTGGTGGCCAGGGCGAGCAGCAGTTGCAGCAGGGCCAGCGCCAGAATCAGGGTGACGTTGATGCGGCCCTGGCCGTCCACGTACAGCACGCCGAGCATGGTCAGCACGCCCAGCACCGCGCCGGCCAGGGTCAGCGCGGCCCGGCCGCGGCGCCAGGGGCGCAGCGCCGCGCCGGCGCCGGGGGCGTCCACCGCGCTCAGCCAGGCGGCGGCGTCCGGCGGCGGCGCGCCGTCCTGTTCACGGGCCAGCGCCAGACGGCGGTCGCGGCGGTGCAGAAAGTCCGGCGTGTGCTGCTGGTCGCGGCGGTATTGCGCGTCGAAGTCCAGTAACCGGCGTACGGGCGAAAGCGGCAAAGCGGTGTCCTTGGACGTTATTTAACCGGCACGGTATAGGCGACGCCTTCTTTGGCGCAGCCGCTGCAGGCGTTGCTGTATTCGCCCAGGGTTTCGCCGTTCTTGTCCAGGCCGATCACCGGGCGGTATTCCATGGTGCACATTTGCGGCCGCGGTTCCGGGCAGGGGCGGGCGTTGTCGGGGAGGTTCGCCGGGGTATGGGCGCAGCCCGCGGCTGCCAGGATCAGCGTAAGGCCGGCGAGAGGGAAGCGAATCATGGGTGTCTCCGGGGTCGGTTGCGTGTTTTATCCTGGGTCCATGTTAAAGGTGGACCCGGGGCGGGCAAGCAAGTTCTTTAGTCACCGGGCCGACCGTGGCAATATTTTTGACCTGATTTCCAACGGGGACACCATGAATCACGTTGATTGGCGCGCGGAAGCGGCCGCCATCTGGCGGCCCAGACAGCAACGGCTGAGACCGGTGCGGCACCTGGACCCGGTGGCGCTGGACGATCTGCTCGGCGTGGACACGCAGAAACGGAAGCTGGTGCAGAACACCGAACGCTTCCTGGCCGGCAAGCCCGCCAACCATGCGCTGCTGTGGGGCAGCCGGGGCACCGGCAAGTCGTCGCTGGTGAAAGCGCTGCTGAACGAATACGCGCCGCGCGGGCTGCGCATGATCGAGGTGGAAAAGCACGACCTGGTGGACCTGCCGGAGATCGTCGATGATCTGCGCGAGCGCGCCCAGCGTTTCGTGGTGTACTGCGACGACATTGCCTTCGAGGACGGTGAAACCCAGTACAAGCACCTGAAAAGCGTGCTGGAAGGCTCGCTGGAGCTGCCGCCGGAGAACGTCCGCCTGTACGCCACCAGTAACCGCCGCCACCTGGTATCCGAGTACCAGGCCGACAACGAGCAGAGCCGGGTGGTGGGCCGTGAGATCCACCACGGCGACGTGGTGGAAGAGAAGATTTCCCTGTCCGACCGGTTCGGCCTGTCGCTGAGCTTTTACCCGATCAATGAAGCGCAGTATTTCCAGATCGTCGATCACCTGTTCGGCGAGGTCGCCGACCGCGACCGGCTGCACATTCTCGCCCGCCGCTTTTCCATGGAGCGCGGCGGGCGCTCCGGGCGCACCGCCCGGCAGTTCTATAATCAATTCGTGGGCGAGCTCTGATACCCGGGTGGCGGGCCGGTCTTGTGTTCGCCCCGGATCGGCGTGGCATACTACGGACCCTTTTCAGTGATTCGGTTTTGTATGGACTGCCAATTGCGGCACCACAGAATGATCAGTATGCCCGCCCACTGCCCGCGGCGGGGCCGCCGCCCCTATTTCCCGGATCCGCCCGTTGTCACGCTGAGTTGATGATTTACTGATAAGCTCGACGCGGCGTTGCCGCAACTGACAACGGATTGCCTATGAATCTTTCCATTCTGGTGCTGCTGCCCTTTCTGGGGGCCGCACTGCCGCCGCTGGCCGAACGTTTCAGGGCCTCGCGCACGCTGCTGGCGCTGAGCGCCGCGGCGTTGCCGGCCCTGGCGCTGGCTTTGATGGTGGCGCCCGCGCGACGGGTGATCGCCGGCGAAACGGTGCTCTCTTCACTGCAGTGGCTGCCCAGCCTGGGCCTGGACCTGGCGTTCCGCCTGGACGGCCTGGCGCTGATGTTCGCCATGCTGGTGCTGGGCATCGGCCTGCTGATTATTCTGTACGCGCGCTACTATCTGTCCGCCGATGAGAAAGCCGGGCGTTTTTACGCCTACCTGCTGCTCTTCATGGGCGCCATGCTGGGGGTGGTGACCAGTGACAACCTGCTGCTGCTGGTGGTGTTCTGGGAGCTCACCAGCCTCAGCTCGTTCTTGCTGATCGGTTTCTGGTCGCACAACAGCGGCGCCAGGAAGGGGGCGCGCATGGCGCTCACGGTCACCGGCCTGGGCGGCCTGGCGCTGCTCGCCGGGGTGCTGCTGATCGGCCAGGTGGTGGGCAGCTATTCCCTGGGCGAGGCGCTGGCCAGCGGCGACGCCATCCGCGCCAGCGGGCTCTACCCGCTGATTCTTTGCCTGGTGCTGCTGGGTATTTTCACCAAGAGTGCCCAGTTCCCGTTCCACTTCTGGCTGCCCCATGCCATGGCGGCGCCGACGCCGGTAAGTGCTTACTTGCACTCCGCCACCATGGTCAAGGCGGGGGTGTTTTTGCTGGCCCGCTTCTACCCGATGCTGGCGGGCACCAACCTGTGGTTCGACCTGGTTACGCTGGCCGGCATGGCGACGCTGCTGTGGGGGGCGCTGGCGGCGCTGTTCCAGCACGACCTGAAAGGGCTGTTGGCCTATTCCACCATCAGCCATCTGGGTCTGATCACCTTGCTGTTCGGCCTGAACACCGAGCTGGCGGCGGTGGCGGCGGTGTTCCACATCATCAACCACGCCACCTTCAAGGCGTCGCTGTTCATGGCCGCCGGCATCATTGATCACGAAACCGGCACCCGGGACATGCGCCGTATCAACGGCTTGTGGCGCTACATGCCGTACACCGCGGTGCTCGCCATGGTGGCCTCGGCGGCGATGGCCGGGGTGCCGTTGCTCAACGGCTTCCTGTCCAAGGAGATGTTCTTCGCCGAGACCCTGCAGTCCGACCGCCTCGGCGCCCTGAGCTGGGTGCTGCCGCTGGGCGCCACCCTGGGCGGCGTGTTGTCGGTGGCCTATTCGGCGCGCTTTATCCACGACGTCTTCTTCAACGGCGAGCCGGTGAACCTGCCCAAGTTTCCGCCCCATGAGCCGCCCCGTTACATGAAAGTGCCGGTGGAGATACTGGTGGCGCTGTGCGTGGCGGTGGGCGTGTTCCCGGCGCTCACCGTGGCCGGGCTGCTGGCGGTGGCCGGCACCGCCACGCTTGGCGGCACCCTGCCGGAATACCATCTTTCCATCTGGCACGGCTTTAACCTGCCGTTGCTGATGAGCGTCATCGCCCTGGTCGGCGGCGTGCTGGTCTACAGCCAGCGGCAGCGCCTGTTCCGGTGGCACGCGCGCCTGCCCGAGATCAACGCCAACCTGATTTTCGAGCGCGCCATGCAGGCGGTGGCGGGGTTCGCCGGGGCGTTGAGCGGGCGCTTGCGCAACGGCTCCCTGCAGACCTATGTGGCCTGGTTGCTGGCGGTGGTCTCGCTGGTGCTGCTGACGCAGCTGGGGCCGCGTTTGCTGAGCGGCGACCGGGCGCTGCTGCCCCTGGACGGGGTGGCGCTGCTGGCCGGCGCCATGTTGATCGTGGCCGCGGTGATCACCGCCATTCTGCACCGCCACCGGATGACGGCGATCATGTCGATCAGCGTGGTGGGGCTGGTGGTGTCGCTGGTGTTCGTGCGCTTCTCGGCGCCGGATCTGGCGCTCACCCAGCTTTCCGTGGAAGTGGTCACGGTGATGCTGCTGATCCTGGCGATGTACTTTCTGCCGGTGCGCACCAGCGCCGAATCCGGCGTGTTCAGAGTGTTCCGCGATCTGTTCCTGTCGGTGGTGGTCGGCGGTGGCGTCGGCGTCATGGCGTTCGCCATGATGACCAGCGACTTCAACAGCATCAGCGGCTTCTTCCTGGAGAACGCCAAGCCGGGCGGCGGTGGCACCAATGTGGTCAACGTGATCCTGGTGGACTTCCGGGGCTTCGATACCTTCGGTGAGATCACCGTGCTGGGCATCGCCGCCATGGGCATCTACGCGCTGCTCAAGGATCTCAAACTGACCTCGCCCCGGGCGGATTCCACCGGCCGGCCCTGGGCGCGGGACGCGCACCCGCTGGTGCTGGTGACCATCTCGCGGCCGTTGCTGCCGCTGGCCCTGCTGGTGTCGGTGTACATCTTCCTGCGCGGCCATAACCTGCCCGGCGGCGGCTTTATCGCCGGCCTGGTGACGTCGGTGGCGCTGTTGCTGCAGTACGTGGCCTCCGGGGTGGGCTGGATGCACCACCGCATGCCCGGCGACTACCACCCGGTGGTGGCGTTGGGCCTGCTGCTGGCCGGGATCACCGGGGTGGCCTCCTGGTTGTTCGGCCATCCGTTCCTGACCAGCACCTTTGATTACATCCACTGGCCGCTGGTGGGCAAGTTCGAGGTGGCCAGCGCCATGCTGTTCGATACCGGTGTGTTCCTCACCGTGGTGGGCGCCACGCTGCTGATGCTGGCGAACCTCGGCAAGCTGTCGCTGTTGGACGACAAGGGCGCCGGCACCGGCGCCGGGAATGACCCTGACCAAACCGGCCAGAGAGGAGGCGCCTGATGGAAGTGATGCTTGCGTTGATCATCGCGACGCTGGTCGGTTGCGGCGTCTATCTGACCCTGCGCGCGCGCACCTTCCCGGTGATTCTGGGCATTACGCTGCTCAGCTACGGGGTCAACCTGTTCGTGTTCGTGTCCGGCCGCTTGAGCCTGAACCAGGTGCCGGTGGTGGGCATGTCCGAAAACGCCAGCGACCCCTTGCCCCAGGCGCTGGTGCTGACCGCCATTGTGATCGGTTTCGCCATGACCGCCTTTCTGGTGGTGCTGGCCCTGCGCGGCCAGGGTGAAATGAAGAGCGATCACGTGGACGGTGGCTCCGACGGGGAGGACGGCTGATGGAACATTTGATCATCGCGCCGATTCTGATCCCCGCGTTCGCGGGCATGCTGCTTTTGCTGGAGGTCCGCGAACGCCAGCGCCTGCGCCGCCTCACCGGTCTGCTGGCGACCCTGGCATTGATCCCCGTGGCGCTGGGCCTGTGGCAGCAGGCGGCCAGCGGCGATATCGGCGTGTATCAGCTGGGTGACTGGCGGGCGCCGTTCGGCATCGTGCTGGTGCTCGACCGGCTGAGTGCCCTGATGGTGCTGCTCACCGCGGTGCTGGCGCTGCCGGCGCTGATCTACGGCAGCCGTGGCGACGACCGGCGCGGCGCCAACTTCCACGCGTTGTTCCAGCTGCAGCTGATGGGCATCAACGGCGCCTTCCTGACCGGCGACCTGTTCAACCTGTTCGTGTTCTTCGAGGTGCTGTTGATCGCCTCCTACGGGCTGGCCCTGCACGGCCGTGGCCCGGCCCGGGTGAAGGGCGGCATTCACTATGTGGTGCTCAACCTGATCGGTTCGGCGCTGTTCCTGGTTGCGCTGGGGCTCGCTTACGGCACCACCGGTACGCTCAATATGGCCGACTTTGCGGTCAAAGTGAGTGAACTGGAGGGTAACAGTCTGGATCTGGCGCGCCTTTCCGGCCTGCTGATGTGGGTGGTGTTCGGCCTGAAGGCGGCGCTGTTCCCGCTCTACTTCTGGCTGCCGGCCACCTACGCCAACGCCACGGCGCCGGTGGCGGCGCTGTTCGCGATCATGACCAAGGTGGGTATCTACGCCATCGCCCGGGTGTACGGCCTGGCGTTCAGCGGCGGCGCGCTGGCCGGGCTGGGCCGGGACCCGCTGTGGATTCTGGCGCTGATCACCCTGGGCCTGGCCGCGGTGGGCGTGCTCGGCGCCCGCCGCCTCGGCGAACTGGTCGCCTATTTGCTGGTGATGTCGGTGGGCACGCTGGTGGCCGGGCTGGCCTGGTCGTCGCCGGCGGCGTTCGGCGCCATGCTTTACTACCTGATCCACTCGACCCTGGTGTGCGGCGGCCTGTTTCTGCTGGCGGACCTGGTGTCCCGGGGGCGTGGGGAACTGGCGGACCGGCTTGAAGCGGGGCCGTCCCCCGTCGGCCGCGGGGTGCTCGGCGCGCTGTTTTTCGCCGGCGCCATCGCCGTGGTCGGCCTGCCGCCGTTATCCGGCTTTATCGGCAAGGTCGCCCTGATGCAGGCGGTGCCGGCGCCGGTCTATTGGTTGCTGTTGCTGGGCGGCGGCCTGATCGCCCTGATCGGCCTGAGCCGGGCCGGGTCGACGCTGTTCTGGCGGGCCACCGGCGACGGCGAAGAACGCAGCCTGGACGGGCCGCGCCTGGCGGCCACGGTGGCGCTGCTGGCCACCACCCCGGCGCTGGCGATCTGGGGCGAGCCGGTGCTTGAAGCCTGCCTGGCGGTGGCCGGGCAGTGGGCGCAGCCCGGCCTGTATATCGACGCGGTGCTGGGCGCCGGGGAGAGTGCGTTATGAGTCGAGTATTGCCGTTTCCGCTGTTGAGCCTGTTTCTGTGGGCCACCTGGATGCTGCTTAACGGCTTCTCCTGGGGGCACGCCCTGCTCGGTCTGGTGCTCGCGGTGGTGCTGCCGCTGGGCACCCAGTCTTTCTGGCCCAACGTGCCGCGCCCGCGCAACTTCCCCAAGCTGGTGCGGTTCGTCTTGGTGGTCCATTGGGACATTCTCACCGCCAATATGGCGGTGGCGATTCTGATCCTCGGGCCGCCCCGGCGTTTGCGGCCCGGGTTCGTGGAGTTGCCGCTGGACCTCACCGACGAATTCGCGATCACCCTGCTGGCCAGCACCATCTCGCTGACGCCCGGCACGGTCAGTGCGGATGTCAGCGAGGACCGGCGCACGTTGTTGATTCACGCCCTGGACGTGGACGATGAAGGCGCCATGATCGAGCAGATCAAGCAGCGCTATGAGCGGCCACTGAAGGAGATTTTCGAATGCTAGAGACCGCGCTGACGATTGCCTTCGGGCTGTTCGTGCTGGCCCTGCTGCTCAACCTGTACCGGTTGTTGCGCGGGCCCACGCTGCCGGACCGGGCCCTGGCCCTGGACACCATGTACATCAACACCATCGGGCTGATCGTGCTGTACGGCATTTCCTCGGACAGCAAGCTCTATTTCGAGGCCGCCATGCTGATCGCGTTGATCGGCTTCGTGAGCACCGTGGCGGTGGCCAAATACATGTTGCGTGGCGACATCATCGAGTAGGGACGACACTATGAACGAGATCGTTGAATTTCTGGTCAGTGCCTTCATTCTGGTCGGGGCGGTGTTCGCGCTGGTGGGGTCCATCGGCCTGGTGCGGCTTTCGGATTTTTATCTGCGTCTGCACGGCCCGACCAAAGCCAGCACCCTGGGCGTGGGCGGCACCATTCTCGGGTCGCTGCTGTTTTTCTCCTGGCAGGAGCGGGCGTTGCAGCTCCAGGAAGTGCTGATCGTTCTGTTCCTGTTTATCACCGCACCGGTATCGGCGCACATGCTGGCCAAGGCGGCCATGCACCGCAATCTGAAGCGCCGGGAAGATACCCGCGGCGGCCCCTGGAAGCAGTAGCCGCAAGCGGGTTTAATAGTGCTTGTTGTGCAGGAATTATGAAATTTGTAAAAGGTATTAGGACGTGGAAACTTTTTCCAAAGGCGGCCAGTCCTAATCAATAGCTACGGACCGGTACCCCCGATCCCCCAGTACCCTCACCGGTTCGTAGCTTCTGGACACCCCGGTCTCTCCCCCAGGAGGCTGGGGCGGCAAGCCTCCCTGGCAGCGCAGTCGTTCCCTTCCCCCACTTGCTGCCAGGGATTTTTTTTGCCCACTGAAAAGTGGGACTTCCCCTCTTCCTTCTTCTTGCCGTTCACTGAAGCAAGAGGCATGCCTGTTTTTGGAAATCGGTAAAAGACGTTTTATGTCAGTGGGTTACACTGAGTCGGCACGCTTTGGTCGGTGCCGCCCCTGCGCCAGAGCGGTGTCGTAAAACGTCGCCGGAGTGACGGACCCGGTCAGCCCGCCGGGTCCGGCGGCACCGCCAGCCAGGTGCCGAGCTGGCGCCAGGCCTCGTCGCAGCCGCTGCCGTTGGTGGCGGAAAACAGCTGGGCGCTGAGCGGCGCCGGGTGATCGCGGACGTCCTTGAGCACCTGCAGCAGGGTGTTCTTGGCGGCGCCGTACTTGAGTTTGTCCGCCTTGGTGATCAGCAGGTGCAGCGGCATGCCGGCGCGTGCCGACCATTCCAGAATCAGACGGTCGAAATCCTTGAGCGGATGGCGGATGTCCATCAACAGCACCAGCCCGGTGAGGCTTTGCCGGCGCGCCAGATAATCGTCCAGGTCGCGCTGCCATTGCTGGCGGGTCACCTTGTCCACCTTGGCGTAGCCGTAGCCGGGCAGGTCCACCAGGCGCCGCTCCTCGTCCAGCTCGAAGAAGTTCAGCAGCTGGGTGCGGCCCGGGGTCTTGGAGGTGCGCGCCAGGGTGCGCTGGCCGGTGAGGCGGTTGATGGCGCTGGATTTGCCGGCGTTGGAGCGGCCGGCGAAGGCCACCTCGAAGCCCGCGTCCGGGGGGCACTGTTCCACGTTCTGGGCGCTTTTCAGGAAGCGGGCCTGGTGGAGAAGGCGCTGGGTCGGATCTTGGGCCATTATCGGTCTCTCAGTGAGCGCGGACAGCGAATACCCGCGCCTTTAATAAGGCATATGACGGGAGCGAACCTCTAGTATATAATGCGCGCCGTCGCGCGTTCGCCGTGCGGCCGACGTTCTACAGGTGTTTGTGTGCAAAGGCAAATTCGGCGCCGACGCCTGAGTAAGCCAGCATGTCGCCAGCTCATGGGGAGATTCACATGAAAGGTTTTGCCACGGGGCTCGCCCTCGCCATCGCTATGAGCCTGTCGGCCGGTGCCCAGGCCGAATCCGTCAAAGAGCTCTATGATCAGAGCTGCACCTACTGCCATGCCAGCGGTGCCGCCGGCGCCCCCAAAACCGGGGACCAGGCCGCCTGGAAGCCGCGCATGGACAAAGGCATGGACACGCTGGTCAAGCACGTCGAGGAGGGCTACAACGCCATGCCCCCGGGCGGCATGTGCGGCGACTGCTCCAAAGAAGATTATCGTGCTCTTATTGAATACATGACCAAGTAATCCCTGCTCTTGAAGGAAAGGCCATGAAGTGTTTCAAGCTGTTCGTGCTGTTGGCTGCCGTGGTGGCCACCCCCTTCGCCCTGGCCGAGGGCGACCCGGAAGCCGGTAAAGAGAAAGCCCAGGTATGCGCGGCCTGCCATGGCCCGGACGGCAATTCCCCCTCCGGCCAGTACCCGAGTCTGGCGGGGCAGGGCGAGCGCTACTTGATCAAGCAGCTTAAGGCCTACAAATCCGGTGAGCGCGAGAACGCCATCATGCAGGGCCAGGCCGCCAATCTGAGCGAGCAGGACATGCAGGACCTGGCCGCCTTCTTCACCGAGCAGTCCGTGAAAACCGGCCAGGTGAAGCCGGACCTGGTGGAAATGGGCGAGCGTATCTATCGCGGTGGCGACGTGGAGCAGGGCATCCCCGCCTGCGCCGGTTGTCACGGCCCCGCCGGTCAGGGCGTCGACGCCGCCGGTTTCCCGGCACTGGCCGGCCAGCAGCCCGCCTACACGGAAAGCCAGCTGAAAGCGTTCCGCGCCGTCGGCCGCGAGGACATCGGCGACATGGCCAAGCGTGACAACGATCCCCAGGCGATGATGCGCACCCTGGCGGCGAAGATGAGCGATGCCCAGATCCAGGCGGTCTCCAGCTTCGTGGCGGGTCTCTCCGCGCCGGAGCGCGACAGCGACGAATAACCCGCTGTTGATCGGCGTTCAGCGAAAAGGCAGCCTCCGGCTGCCTTTTTTGTGGCCGCCGTTCATGGGCAAGACGGCGCCAATGCGGTAATAATGCAACTTTCCGTGACCGTGGGGAGCGTTTTCGCGTTATCACGGTCCTATCTGCCACGATCAAAGTGGAACAGCCAACAACAAGGAGAACCTCATGTTGCGAACGGTTATGGCGGTGCTGCTCGGCCTGACTCTGACGGCGGCGGCCTGGGCACAGGAATCCGGCGGCGAGCACGCCCGCTACGCGGAAGGGACCCACTACAAGGTTCTGGATAATCCCGGCAATGTGGACGAGCCCGGTCAGGTGGAAGTGCGCGAGTTCTTCTCCTACATCTGCCCGCATTGCTTCAGTCTGGAGCCGGTGATCGAGGACTGGCTGGAAGACAAGCCGGAGCACGTTAACTACGTCCGCTCGCCGGTGACCTTCCTGCAGAACGCGGAGCCCCTGGCCCGCGCCTACTATGTGGCGGACATCCTCGACAAGGTGGATGAGATCCACAAACCCCTGTTCGACGCCATTCACAAGCACCGGGAGCCGCTGTTCACCCCCACCGCGCTGGCCGACTTCTTCGCCAAATACGGCGTGGAAGAGGATGAGTTCAACCAGCTCTACAGCTCTTTCGGGGTGTCCACCAAGCTGCGTCAGACCGACGCGCTGGCCCGCGACTACCAGATCCGCGGCGTACCGTCCTTCGTGGTCAACGGGAAGTATCTGATTCTTCGCGACGGCCTGCGTAACAATCAGGAAATGTTCGACGTGATCGACTTCCTGGTGAAGAAGGAACGCCGCTAGCCCTTTCGGGAGTTCAAGCTGAATGCTGTTGGAGCGCGCGCGAACCGCGTACCAGTCCTGGAAAACCCGGCCCGCCGGGTTTTCCTTCGCACGCGAAGGCCACCGCCGCACCCGCCGGGTGCGCGAGGTCACCCTGCCGGATGACACCCTCAGGCTGCTGAGCTTCAACATTCAGGCGGGCATCGGCACCAGCCGGTTCCGGGAGTATTTCACCGGCAGCTGGAAGCATCTGGTGGCGCACCCGCGCAGTGTCGAGACCATCGAGCAGATCGCCGATGTGGTTCGCCATTTCGATGTGGTCGGCCTGCAGGAGGTGGATGGCGGCAGTTTGCGTTCACGCAATGTGAATCAGCTGGTGCATCTGGCGTCCCTGGCCGATTTCCCCTTCTGGCATCAGCAACTCAACCGCAACCTGGGCCGGCTGGGCCAGTTCAGCAACGGCTTTCTGAGCCGCCTGACGCCCTATTCCGTGGAGGACCACATCCTCCCCGGCCTGCCCGGGCGCGGCGTGATCCTGGTCAAGTTCGGCCACCCGGTGGAGCCGCTGGTGCTGGCGGTGGTGCACCTGGCGCTGGGCGAGAAAATGCGCAACACCCAGTTGGCCTACATCACCCGCCTGCTGTCGCCGTTCCGTTACGCCGTGGTGGTGGGTGATTTCAATTGCCGGCTGGAGCACCTGGGCAGTTCGCCGCTGGCGGAGCTGGGCCTGCGCGCCGTGGAGGGCGATCTGAACACCTTCCCGAGCTGGGCCCCGGACCGGCACATCGACCATATCCTGGCGTCCCCCGAGCTGGAGGTCAGCCACAGCCGGGTGCTCACCGACTGCCTGCTTTCCGACCATCTGCCCCTGGCCACGGAAATCCGCATCCCCGACGCGGTGCGGGCCGCCACCCTGGAGCACCGGCTGCCGCTGATCGACTGAGCGGCGCTAGGACAGTTTGATCGGCAGCGTTTCCGCGGCGCGCAGGGCCGGCGAGCGGAGAATCCTCGCCGCCAGTTCGTTCTGCCGACGGGTGCCGGTTTTCCGGAACACCGACTTCAGCTGCCCGCGCAGCGTATCCACCGACAACGACAGACCGGCCGCCAGGGTCTTGAGGTCGCCGCCTTCGGCGATGGCCCGGGCCACGCGGGCTTCCGCCGGGGTCAGATCAAACAGCTCGGCGATCTGCCGCTCGTCCACGGCGCCTTCGTACTCGGGCGCATGAAAGTACACCAGCGCACGGCCTTCCGGCGCCAGCAGAGCGGCGCTGTTTTCCGGTGCCATCGGGCTGACCATGCACACCAGCTGGCCGCCGCCGCGCCGGGGCAGGGTGACGGCGCCTCCCGGGTGGCGCCAGTCCCGGCCCGCGCCGACGATCACCTCGTTCACCAGCGCCATGAAACGCTCGCGGAGGTCCTGCCGTTTCGGTGCCAGACGCCCATGCCGACAGCTCAGCGCCTCCTCCTTGGCGATCAGCGCCTGGGCCCGGTCGCAAAGGAATGCCACCCGGCCGCCGTGGCCCAGCACCGCGTACGGCCGGTGCGCGGCCAGCCGGCCACCGCGGTTGCTCCATTCCAGCTGATGGAGATGGCGGCTCAGGTCGATGGCCCGGCGCACATGGGGCACCAGCTCATTGAACCAGGCGGTGTCCTGGGCCTCATAGGGACCCTGCCCGCCGGTGCGCTGCACCAGCAGCTGGATGGTGTATTCATCGGTCTGGTACACGGTGCCGCAGACACCGTGGTGAATATCCAGGTGGCGGGCCCAGTCGTTATAGAACTCGGTCTTGTAAAAACGGCGCTGACGGCAGGAAAAATCCAGGTAGGTGGAGTACAGGCGGCCGGCGGGCTTTTCCTTCAATTCCGGCCGCCAGGGGCAAGTGTTGACGAAATGGTCCACGTAATTCTGGTGGGCGCGGTCGTCGATATTGATCTTGGTGCTGGAGCGCACCGTCTCCGCCGCCTTGTCGAGGACCAGCAGGCGGGCCGAGCGGGATTCGCTGACGGTGACCAGCCGGTGGAGAAAATACCGCCACTGCGACTGATCCGTGGGCGTGGCGTAAAGCGTGTCCAGAAGCGCCTGATGACCCGCCCCGGTGTAAGGCAGCCTGCTCGAACCTTCCATAAAACCCCCAATGTCTCCTTGTCCCCCACGGTTAACTATGTCACAAAACAAAGCGCACCGGCGTCGCCGGCGCGTGAACGTAACGATGGGACAACCGACCGCAAAATGCCGACACCGCGAATTACGCTGTCGCCACGGGCGGAGATGCCGTCTTGAGAGTGTTCGTCTATGGCACGCTGCTGGCCGGGGAGAGCAACCACGGCTGGCTGAAGGGCGCTTTGAACTTGGGCCGTTGGACCACGCCGCCGTTGTTCCGGCTGATCGACCTGGGCCCTTACCCGGTGCTGTCGCCGGGTGGCCGCACCGCCGTGACCGGCGAGGTCTACCGGATCAGCCGCTTGATTCTGCAGCGCCTGGACGTGCTCGAGGGCTACCCGGGGGATTACCAGCGGCGCCTGATCGACACGCCCTGGGGGCGTGCCTGGGTGTACCTGCGCGCCAGTGCCCCGGCCGGGCGGCCACTGCACCACGGCGACTGGCGGCGCCGTCAGCTGGCGCATCGAGCCTTTTATCCGCTTAGGGGGAAACAACTTGGAACGGGAAGTCATACTGAGTGACGGGCGCCGGCTGGCGGCCACCGAGAAGAACGGCGCCGGCGACACCCTGGTGGTGCTGGTGCACGGCTGGTGCTGCCGGCGCAGCGACTGGCACGCCTACCTGGAAAGCGCGCCGGAGACGGTGAGTTTTCTGGCGCCGGATCTACCCGGCCATGGCGATTCCGCCGCGACACCGGGCACCTGGACGGTGGCCGGCATGGCGCGGGACCTGGCCGACCTGGTGCGCGCCCGGCGGCCTGGCCGGGTGGTGCTGGTGGGCCACTCCATGGGCGGCGCCGTGGCTTTGGAGACGGCGGCGCTGCTGGAATCCGTGGCCGCCGTGGTGTTCGTCGACACCTTCATCATTCCCTACGGCGATCTGTCCGAGGACGACGCCGCCGGCATCGAGCGCGGCTTCCACGAGGATTTCCCGGCCGCGGTGGGCAGGCTGGTGGACGCCAACACCTCCGACGCCATGCCGGAGCACCGGAAACAGGCGCTCGGCGGCCAGATGGCCTCCGCGCCCCCCGATAAAATGCTGCCGCTTTGGGGCGACCTGTTGCGCTGGAACCCGGAGCCGGCGTTCGCCGCAGTGACGGCGCCGCTGTTCGCGATCAACGGCGAAATGATTCCCGAAGTCGCCCGCCAGCGTTGCGCCGGCCGGGTCACCGAAACGGTGTTGGCGTACCCCGGCCATTTCCCCCAGTGGGAGCAGGCGGAGGCGTTCAGCCAGGCCCTTAACAAGCAGCTCGAGGCGCTGCGGCTCTAGCGGGCCCGGCGCCTCAGTAGCGCGTTTCCGCCATGCCGGAGAACTGCTTGGCCAGATAGGTGGCGTAGTTGTCGGTCATGCCGGCGAGAAAATCCAGCGCCCGCATGATGCACTGGTAGAGCCGCTCCTGTTCGTCCATGTCCGCCAGGCCGTCGGGGAAGCTGTGGCGACCGATCAGGTCGATGATGCGCTCGTGGCGGTAGTTGCGCGTGGCGCCGCGGGCGTGGGACAGCGACGCCTCGATCAGGCCGTCCAGCAGGGCGCCCATCACCTCGAAGGCGCCGATCTCCAGCTCGATCTTGCGCGGGTGCTCGAACACCTTGCCGCGCGCCAGCTGCTTGGCGTTCTCCACCACGTCGTAGACCGCCGGTTCGCAATGGTGCAGCAGGTCGCCGTCCATGCTGCCGGCCAGCAACGGCTGGTGGTTGGCGACGAAGGCCTCGACCCCCGCCTCGATAAACCGTTCGATGATCTTGCCGCGCAGCAGCGCCGCCTTGCGGCCGTCACGCAGCTCGGAATGGACCAGGCGGCGCACTTCGTTGTTGTCCGGCAGCGCCGGTTGCAGCAGGGCGTAGACCTCGTCCCAGTGAAGCAGGTCCATCTCCAGCCCGTCTTCCAGATCAATGATCGCGTAGCAGAAGTCGTCCGCCGCCTCCATCAGGTAGGCGAGCGGATGCCGGCAATGGCGGCCGGGCGCCAGCTCCCTGAGCCCGGTGGCCGCGCACACCTCCTGGAAGGCGTCGGCCTCGGACAGGAAGGCGCTGTACTTGCCCGGCTTGAGGCCGCCCTCGGCGGCGCGGGACGACAGCCAGGGGTACTTGAGGAAGGTGGCCAGGGTGGCGTAGGTCAGGCGCATGCCGTCGTCGTACTGGTGGTATTCGCTCTTGGTGAGGATGCGGAAACCCTGGGCGTTACCCTCGAAGTAGATCAGGTCGGATTGCTGTTCCGGCGTGAGCAGGTCCAGATAACGCTGGCCGCGCTCCTGGAACCAGGCGCGGATCGCCCGCTCGCCGGTGTGGCCGAACGGCGGGTTGCCGATGTCGTGGGCCAGGCAGGCCGACTGCACGATATCGCCCAGGTCGGTGGCGCCGGCGCCCTCCGGCAGGTGGCCGAGGGCCTGCAGGCGCTCGCCGGCCCGAATCCCCAGGGTGCGGCCCACGCAGGACACTTCCAGGGAGTGGGTAAGCCGGTTGTGCACGTGGTCGTTGGTGGCCAGCGGGTGCACCTGGGTTTTGCGCGCCAGGCGCCGGAAGGCGCCGGAGAAGATGATCTTGTCATGGTCACGCAGGAAGGCGGTGCGGCCGGTCTCGTCCTTGGCGTCGCGGTGTCCCAGGCGGCCCTTGTTGAGCAATTGTTCCCAGTTCATGGTTTGAGTATCCGTCCGGGGCCGGTCGTTGAAATGGTGAAGGCCGCCCCCACGCTGTGGGAAACGGCGAATGAAGTTCATCACATCTTGATGCCGCGTCTGTCAGCGTCAAGCGGAATATCGACAAGGAGCCACTATGAATTTGGACAAGCCACTTCTGATGCTGGTCACCAGCGCATCGCAGATGGGTCAGGGGCAACAGACCGGTCTGTGGCTGGAAGAGTTTGCGATCCCCTACCAGATTTTCCGCGACAACAAGGTGCCGGTGCGTGTCGCCAGCCCCACCGGCGGCAAGGTGCCGATCGATCCCCGCTCGGTGCCCGACGATGAGCAGAAAGAGCAGTGGAAGGACGCCATCGCCGAGCTGGAGGACACCCGCCCCCTGGAGGAAATCTGGGAAGACGGCTTCGTCGGGGTATTCGTGCCCGGCGGTCACGGCGCCATGTTCGACATGCCCGACAACCCGCTGGTGGCCGGCGTGCTGGAGCGTACCTGGGCCCAGGGCGGTGTAATCAGCGCGGTCTGCCACGGCCCGGCGGCGCTGGTCGGGGTGCGCGACGAAAACGGCGTGCCGCTGGTCAAGGACCGCCGTGTGAGCTGCTTCACCAACGAAGAGGAGCGCGAAGTGGGCCTCGACGAGGTGATGCCGTTCCTGCTGGAAAGCCGTCTCCAGGAGCTGGGCGCGGAGATCCACAACAAGGGCAAGTTCGAGCCCCAGGTGGTCACCGACGGGCGCCTGGTCACCGGCCAGAACCCGCCGTCCAGCGAAGTGACCGCGAAAGCGGTGGTGGACGCGCTATACTCGGACTAGGCGCACCGCCGGGCCGGCGGGCCTGAGTGCCCGCCGGCGTTACCGCCCTTTGATAAGGAGAAGGTCCATGAGTCTTTTCGACTACAAGGCACGCACGCTCAACGGCGAGGAAAAGCCCCTCTCCGACTACAAGGGCAAGGTTCTGCTGGTGGTGAACACCGCCAGCAAGTGCGGCTTCACGCCGCAATACGAAGGGCTGCAGAAGCTGTACGCCAACTTCGCCGACCGGGGGCTGGAAGTACTGGGTTTCCCCTGCAACCAGTTCGGCCGCCAGGAGCCCGGCGAGGCCGAGGAAATCGGCGCCTTCTGCGAGAAGAATTACGGCGTCTCGTTCCCGATGTTCGAAAAAGTGGACGTCAACGGCGACAACGCCCATCCGGTGTTCAAGTTTCTGAAATCGGAATCGCCGGGCCTGCTGGGCACCGAGGCGATCAAATGGAACTTCACCAAGTTTCTGGTCGATCGCGACGGCAACGTGGTCAAGCGCTACGCGCCGAAAGACAAGCCGGAAAAGCTCGCCGACGACATCGAAGCGCTGCTCTGAGGCCCGTCAGGCGGGCAGCACCGCGTAGTAGATAGCGTAGAAATGGCAGACACTGCCGCCCACCACGAACAGATGCCAGATGGCGTGGTTGTACGGCAGCCGGTCGGCCAGATAAAACACCACGCCGGCGGTATAGGTGATGCCGCCGGCGAGCAGCAGCCAGAAGCCCAACGGGCTGACCGTGTCCATCAGCTCCCCGGACGCGAACATCACCAGCCAGCCCATGGCCAGATAAATCCCCACCCGGGCCAGTTTGTAGCGGTTACCGAAACGCAGCTTCAGAACGATACCGGTGAACGCCAGCCCCCAGATCACGCCGAACAGGGTCCAGCCCACGGTGCCGCGCATGTTGACCAGCAGAAACGGCGTATAGGTGCCCGCGATCAACGCGAAAATCGCGCAGTGATCCAGCATCTTGTAGAGCGCCCGCCAATGCGGGCGCCGGCTGCCGTGGTAGAGCATGCTGGCGCCGTACAGCAGCGCCAGGCTGGCGCCGAACACGCTGAAGGAAACGATTTTCCAGGGGTCGCCCTGGACGCTGGCCGACGCCACCAGTACCGCGGTGCCGGCGATGCTCAGCAGCAGGCCGATGGCATGGGTGAGGCTGTTGATCACCTCTTCGATCAGAGGGTAGTCCGGCTGACCCGGCTCGGAAGACGCGGAGGGTGTAGAAGGTGTCGTCATACACGTTCCTTGAGTGTTAACCCGCCGTTCACTGAAAACGCGCATCATGAGCGCTGGCTTTGCGGCTTGCAAAGCGCGGATAAAGGTTCGATTGCACCAAGCTATGACGAGTATATCGAAAATTAGTTCGCGGTTCCGACCCCAAGGGCTTAGCGTGAAGGTATTGGAGTCAATCCGGACATTCCCGCAAAGGAGAGCACCATGATTGAACACAGCAAAGAAGTCTCCCAGGAGCTGAGTAAACTGCTCGCGGAGAGTTATACCCTGTATTTGAAAACCCACAATTACCACTGGAACGTCACCGGCCCGATGTTCCACAGCCTGCACCTGCTGTTCGAACAGCAGTACACCGAGCTGGCGACGGCGGTGGACACCATCGCGGAGCGCATTCGCGCCCTGGGCGATAAAGCGCCGGGCAGCTACGCGGCCTTCGCCCGTCTGTCTTCCGTGAAGGACGCCGAGGGCGAGCCGGACGCCACGGAAATGCTGAAGACGCTGACCGCGGACCATCGCATCGTGGCGGAGCGCGCCAACAAGGTGCTCAAGCTGGCCGCCGGCCATGAGGACGAAGGCACCGCGGCAATCGCCAGCGAGCGTATCGAGATCCACGAAAAGGCCGCCTGGATGCTGTCCGCCCACCTGGGCGATTGATAGCGAAGGGCTATTCACTATATAGAAACTATCCGTTTTATTGATGAGGGTGCGGTGGCTACCATGCCCTCATCAATCAGCCACATTCCGATGCACCGAACAGGAGGAAGCATTTAATGTTGGAGAATCGTGAAGGCGAAAAAGTACCTGAAGTCACGTTCCGTACCCGCGAAGGCAACGAGTGGAAAGACGTTACCACCGATGATCTGTTCGCCGGCAAAAACGTAGTGGTGTTCGCCCTCCCCGGCGCGTTCACGCCGACCTGTTCGTCCACGCATCTGCCGCGTTACAACGAACTGGCGCCGGTGTTCAAAGCCAACGGCATTGACGAAATCATCTGTCTGTCGGTGAACGACGGCTTCGTGATGAACGCCTGGGCCGGCGATCAGGACGCCAACAACATCCGTTTCATTCCGGATGGCAACGGCGAGTTCAGCGAAAAGATGGGCATGCTGGTCGGCAAGCAGGACCTGGGTTTCGGTCCGCGCAGCTGGCGCTATTCCATGCTGGTGAAGGACGGCGTGATCGAGAAGATGTTCATTGAGCCGGAGAAGCCCGGCGACCCGTTCGAAGTGTCCGACGCCGACACCATGCTGACCCACATCAACGGTGAAGCGTCCCTGCCCCAACGGGTGACCATCTTCACCAAGCCGGGCTGCCCGCACTGTGCCCGCGCCAAGCGCGAACTGCGCGACGCCGGCTTCAAGTTCGAGGAAATCGAACTGGGCAACCGTGGCCTGAGCTACAGCACCCTGGCCGCCGTCACCGGCGCCGGCACCACGCCGCAGGTGTACATCGAAGGCCAGCGTATCGGTGGCGCCGACGAGCTGACCGACTGGCTCAAAGCCACCGCCTGAAACCCATTACGCGCTCACCGTAATGCTCAACCCCGGGCAAAAGGATGTGCCCACGGGCGCGGGTTCGCCCCGCGCCATGATCTTCCCCAACTGGCCGGCTCCCCGCCGGCCTTTTTTATGCGTGGCCGCCGCGGTCTCCGGGCGGGCCACCCGCGGATTAAAAAATGGCACAACCGGCCCTGGAGTGTTCCGGGTGCGCTGGCCCATATTGACGGTCATTACTCAAGGTTCCAGTGAGGCGTCGTCGAGGCGCCGCTCACCGCGACAGGGAAGATGATTGCTATGAACGCCAAAGCCCCGATTTCCCCGAACGAGCCGCGCCGCACCAACGGCAGCGACATTCAGCCCCGGCGTATGGATTTCCAGTTCGACCCGGACATGCCGCGCTACTGGTTCGCCGGCGACCAGTTCAAGACCATCCTGCTGACCGCGTTGTCCTGTACCTTCCCGGAAGGCGAGCGCTTCTTCGTGCGCTCGGTGCGCCACTACCAGAAACGGATCACCGACCCGGATCTGCGCGAGCGGGTGAAAGGGTTCATCGGCCAGGAGGCGCACCACGGTAACGAACACGAACAGTTCAACGCCTTCATGGAGAGCAAGGGCGTGCCCACTCAAAAGGTGCACGATTATGTTCATGAAGGCATGAAGTGGATCGCCAAGAAGTTTTCTCCGGAGCGGCAGCTCGCCAAGACCTGTGCCCTGGAGCATTTCACCGCCATGCTCGCCGAGCTGATGCTTGAGGAGCCCGAGTTCCTGGAAGGCATGGACGAGCGCATGCTGCCGCTGTGGCTGTGGCACGCCATCGAGGAAAGCGAGCACAAGGCGGTGGCGTTCGACGTCTATGCCGATCAGGTGGGCAGCTACTGGGTGCGCACGTCGGAGATGGCGCTGACCACGGTGGAATTCATCGGCTTCACCATCTTCCACTACATCCAGCTGCGCCAGGGCATGGACGACAAGCGTGATTTGCGCTCGGTGGGCAACGGCCTGAACTGGCTGCTCGGCCGCCCGGGCTGGCTGCGCCGGCTGGGCCGTTCCTACGCCGCTTACTACAAGCCGTCGTTCCACCCGGAAAAGAAAGACAGCCGCGCGGTGCGCGAGCGCGCCCTGGCACGGCTGGCCGAGATGCTGGACCGGCCGGAGCTGGCGCCCCGCTAACGCTCCGTTCAGTCGCGCAGTATCCGCGGCCGGGGAATCTCCTGGTCGCGGAACAGCGCGGTGACCCGCAACACCACGTCACTCTGGAACGCTTTTTCGTAGCGCACGTCCAGCACATAGGCCTTGGAGCGGAACCGCACCGCCAGGGCGTTGCCGATTTCCACCTCTTCAATGGCGAAGGTCACCGGCTTTTTCAAATAGGCGTAGCGGCTGGTGACGATCACTTCCTCGATAATGCCGCGCACCTGTTCCAGGTCCGCCTGCACCGACACATGGAAGTCGGTGACCACCATCATGTCCAGCTCGCCGGCGTTGCCGGAGGCCACCACGTCGGTGATGAAACGGGCGTTGGGAATCGTCACCAGGTTGTCGTCCAGCGTCTGCACGCGCACCGCGCGCAGGCCGATGGCGACGATCTCGCCGTAGGTGTCGCCGAAGCTGATCCGGTCACCGACCTGGAACGGCCGGTCGAACAGCAACAGCAGGCCGGCCACCAGCGACGCCGCCACGTCCTTGAGCGCGAAGCCCAGCGCCACCGCGATCGAGCCCGCCGCCGCCAGGATGAATTCCCGCGGCGGGTTGAGCACCCCGACGATCAGCGCGCCGGTGCCCAGGGTGTAGATCAGAAAGCCGATCAGCGTGGTGATCTGCAGGATCAGAAAGCGGCGTGCCGGCACCTTGTCCATCAGCGAGCCGCTGACTTTCTGAATGCCCCAGTTCAGCGCCCACAGGCAGAAACCGCCGGCCACCAGCAAAAGAATGGCGTAGGCGTTGAACAGGTCCACCACCACCGCCAGGTCCGTGACAATATCGCCGCTTTCATTCATGGAGCAGATTCTTCCTGGTCAGATGGTTGATCACGGTGTGGTACCAGAGCGGCACCAGCCGGTACCGCCCGTCGTCGCTCTGGCGGATAAAGCCGGCGTCGAAGCCCGCCTTCAGGGCGTAACGCACCACATTTTCCGGCAGGTCGGTGGCGGCCACGATCTCCCCGCTGGACAGGTTTTCGTGGGTGGCGATGGCGGCGTACACGAACAGCAGATTCTCGCCGGCCTTTTCCACCGCGGTGCCCTGCGGTTTGGCGGGCAATCCCACCAGCACCTGGCGACGGGTCACCTTCACCGAGCTCAGCCACAGCCTCAGCGCCGCCATCGGGTTACCCCGGCAGGCGTCCCACAGCAGGCTGAAGTAGCGCTGCTCGGCGTTGCGCACATTGCCCGCCTCCGGCCCCCGGGAGGACAGCAGCACCTCGTCGTAACGCAGGGTCTGGCCGGAAAGATGGTGCCGCGACAGAATCAGGGAGCGAATCTCGCTCTGCCCCCAGCGCTTCACCCGCACCACATTGCGGAACTGATATTCCCGGCCGAACACATTGCACAGGTACGCCCAGCTCTGGTTGTTGAGCAGCACCAGCCAGAACAGGTTGTCCAGGCGCGCGTTGGTCAAACGCAGCAGCGTGCGCCAGCCTTCCAGGCCGCCGATCCGGGCGAGGAAGAAATTCTGCGCTTCATCCAATACCAAAAGGGTGGGGCGGCGCTGCTCATCGTTCTTCACCAGGCTGGCGGGGCCCTCCTCGAGAGACTCGTCCAGGGCCTCGGCGACCAGGGCGATGACGTCCTCCGGGGCCAGGGTTTTGGGCGGCACCGCCACGGACACCACCCGCAGGCCCTCGTCGTTTTTCTCCAGGGCGCGGGTCAGGCGGCGCGCCGCCATGCTTTTGCCGCTGCCTTTCTCGCCGGCCACCAGCAGGGTGTTCTCGTCGGTTTTGTCCTCGCGCCAGCGCTGGATTGCCTTTTCCATGGCGTCGGTGAGCCCGGTATCGATAAAGGGCGCCGGCTCGTCGTCGGGCAGGCCGGCGTCGAACCACTGCTGGTACTCGCGGGCGGGCCGGGTGTCGTCTTCGGCCTTGTCGTCCTCGTCGCCGCTTTGCGCGCGCATCCGGAACCAGCGCGCCTTGAGGCGCAGGTACCAGTCGGCGCCGGCCAGTAGCTGGTCCAGGTAACGGAACACGAAGTACACCAGGGCCACCGGGAGCAGCAAGGGCGCGGTCCAGGAGAACAGGCGCTGACTGAGCAGGCGTGCCGCCAGGGGGTCGAGCCGCGACGGCAGAATGCTCTGCAGGCACACCAGGTAGTCCTCGCCGCGCTGCGTCAGCAGGCGGCCGATGGCGGCGTACAGCGCCAGCCCCAGCAGCAGCCCGCTGAGACCGTGCAGCAGGCCGCCGCCGAGCAGTTGGTCCACCGCCAGGAACAGCGCCCAGGGCAGCATCAGCCAGACCGCCACGCGGCGCGCCCGTTCGCCGGCCTGGTTGGCCTGTTCGCCGTTCAGGTAGGTGCCGGCGCCCTGGGCCACGCGCAGCACCAGCCATTCGCCGATCAGCCAGGTGAGCCCGAACACCACGTACAGCCGGGCCAGCGGCAGCAGCCACAGCAGCAAGCGGGTGGAGGGCGCCTGCAGGGCCGGTTCCACCAGGTCGAGGGCGAACCAGGGAATCAGCCACGGCAGCAGCGGCGCCAGCCCCGCCACCAGTCGGCTGAGGTTCCACAGCCAGCGGCGCCCGCCGCTGGCTTCCATGACGCGTGCGTGCAGCGACAGCAGGGCGCTTTTGCCGCGCCGGCTGAAATGGATCAGCACCGCGAACAGGGCGATACCCAACAACAGCGCCAGGGCGTTGCTGAGCAGCGGCAGATAGCGGCGCATCTCGCCGTTCAGGCGCCCCTCCTGGAAGGTGAGCTGGAACGCCTGATAGAGACGGTCCACGGCCAGCCCGGTTTCCAGATCAATCACCGTCAGCGCGGCGTCGAGCCCGCCGCCCCCGGTCAGCAGCGACAGGCCGCCGGCCTGATCCCATAAAGCGGCGCGCAGCGCCAGCACCTGGCGTTGCGCCTCGGCGCTTTGCCGGCGCCAGAGCATCTCCTGGGCCGGTTCCGCCGCGCTCAGCCAGGGCGGGGTGCCCGGGCGCCGGGCCAGCCGGTCCAGCGCGGTGAAGGCGGCGGCCGGGTCCCGGCGCAGCAGCGGGGTCAGGGCGATCAGGCCGGCCAGGCGCTCGCGCAGATAATCGTCGGAGCCGCCCTCGGCCGGGGCGCCGGCCAGGTTCTGATAGAGCTCGTGCCAGGTGGTCAGGGCGCGCCGCTGTTCGTCGGCCAGCTCAAACCATTGCAGCCGTTTCGCCCGGCGTTGTTCGGTGAGCCGCAGGGTTCGTTCGCGCACCCCTTTGTACTCCGGGGCCAGGGCGTCGCAGCCGGGCACCACGGCGGCGGGCGCCCGCGACGGCGGCGGCGCGCTGCCGGTGGGGGCGGCGCCCAGCGCGTCGGTGAGCGCCGCCGGCGCCACCGGTTCCCCGGCCAGGGCCGCGTCCAGGTGCTCAAGATGCGTCTCCAGCCGCTGGTTGCCTTCGCGCCACTGGTTGAGCGCGGCCTGTTCGCGCTGGCACTGGGCGTCGCTGGCGGCAAGGGCCGGACCGGTAAGCCATAACGCCACGAGGACGAAATAAAACCGGTGCCGCCGCGAAAACCCCATGGTCTGTTCCTTTTTAATGGTTTCGCGCCATTGTAGGGACGCTGTGAGCGGGCGTCATCCGCGCCGCGGCGGTGTATAGTCGGGGTACGGACGTGATGATCGCGGCGGTGACAAGGAGATTGGCAAATGGCTTCGTTAGTGGTCAGGGATCTGATGGTGCGGCACCCGCCCTCTCTGGTGGCGGGCACCGAAATGACGTCGGTGGTGGCGACACTGTTGAACGGGCGCTATACCGGCTTGCCGGTGATCGACGGCGATCACCGGGTGATCGGTTTCGTCTCCGAGCAGGACTGCCTGCGCCATTTGCTGGTGTCCAGCTATCACCAGGAAGGGTCACTGCGGGTGGAAGAGCTGATGCACGATCAGCCGCTCACCGTGCGCGAGGACGATTCGGTGGTCGACGTGGCCGGGCTGATGGTCAAGCAGAAGCCGAAAATCTACCCGGTGCTGGACAGCGGCGACCGGCTGGTGGGCCTGCTGACCCGCCGGGCGGTGCTGCAGGCGCTGAACGACAGCCGCCGCGGCGATTGACCGCCGGCTGCTGGTCCGCCAGCCGCTGGGACGCCAGCCGCTACATACAAGTTTGCCGGCGTCCGCGTCGCTAGTGTTTGAGGTAGTGTGAACAGGCCCTAAAACAACAAGAGGAGTGTTGTCATGCGTGATCTGTCGACTTTTCTACATGATTACGGCGACAGCCATCGCCACCCGGTGAACCAGTGGGTGCATATTTTTTGTGTGCCGGCGATTTTCGTCTCCACGCTGGGGCTGTTCTGGCTGATTCCGGTGGGCCAGTGGCTGGGCCTGGAAGGCGCGGCGGCCTACTGGGTTAACGGCGGCACCCTGCTGGCGGTGCTGTGCATGCCGTTCTATCTTCGGCTTTCCATGGGCGTGTCCCTGCTGATGCTGGGCTGGCTGGCGGTGTCCATCGCGGTGGTCACGCTGGTGGACCGCAGCGCTCTGTCGCTGGGCTGGAGCGCGCTGGTGCTGTGGCTGGTGGCCTGGGCGGTACAGGTCTGGGGCCACAAGGTGGAAGGCAAGAAGCCGTCGTTCACCGACGACCTGGTGTTCCTGCTGGTGGGCCCGGTGTTCGTCAGCCTGGAGCTGGCCTACAAGCTGGGGCTCAGCCGTACCCCGGGCCACGGCCGCCCGTCCTGAACCGGGCGCCGAGTGGCGGACACTGAAGCGCGCCCCCGCTCGCCCCTTTTCCTTTGGGAAGGGGGCTGGTGCATGCTGGCGCCGCATCTGCACAACCGGCCGCACAGCCATGTGGCGGCGTCGCTGCTGGTAAGCCTGGGCAGTGAGCCGATTCGCGTGCAGCTGGCCGGCCACTGGATCACCGCCGAGGCGGTCTGGGCGGCGCCGGATGTGGATCAGGCGCTGGACAGTGACGGTCCGGTGGCGGTGCTGCATCTGGACCCGGACCACCGTGCCTGGCGGGCGCTGCGGTTGCAGGGCCCGGGCGGTGAGTTTCCGCTGGCCGAACATCCCCGTTTCCGCGCCTGCCTGAACGAGCTGGCGGCGTCGCCGTCCGCCGCCGCGGCGTTGGCGGCGCGCGCCACCCTGGAAGCCGGTGAACCCCGTCCGCTGGATCCGCGCGTGGTGCTCGCCTGCCGCACCCTGCGCCGGGGTGACGACGCCGCCGGCCTGGGCGGCGCCGCCCTGGCCGAGGCGGTGGGGTTGTCCGAATCCCGGTTCCGGCACCTTTTCCGCGAAGAACTGGGCGTCAATCTGAAGCGCTTCCAGCTGCATCTCAAGTGCCAGCGGGCGCTCACTCTGTGGCGTGACGGCATGAGCCTCACGGATCTGGCGCTGGCCGCCGGCTTCTACGATCAGCCGCATCTCAATCGCACCCTCCGTGCCATGTTCGACACCCTGCCTTCCCGCTATGCTAGAGCCTTCCCCATTCAGGTGGAGCATCTCGACGAGCCCCGCCTTCACGATCAATAAAAACCGGGAGTTATCATGGAGTACCAGCACATCCGCACCGAGCTGGCGGACAATATTCTTACCGTCACCCTGAACCGGCCCGACCGCATGAACGCCTTCACCCTGCGCATGAAGGACGAACTGGTGCACGTGTTCGGCGAGGCGGACCGCGACAACCAGGTGCGCGCGGTGGTGGTCACCGGCGCCGGGCGGGCGTTCTGTGCCGGCATGGAGATGCAGCCCGAGGACGGCGGCCATGTGTTCGGTTACGACGACGCCGAGGGCGAGGAGCCGCCGGTGGACACCATCCGTGATTCCGGCGGCGAGGTGTCGCTGGCGATCTTCAATTGCCGCAAGCCGGTGATCGGCGCGCTCAACGGCGCCGCCGTGGGCGTCGGCATCACTATGACCCTGCCGATGGACTTCCGCCTGGCCGCCGAGGGCGCCAAGATCGGCTTCGTCTTCACCCAGCGCGGCCTGACCCCGGAGGCGTGCTCCACCTGGTTCCTGCCCCGCGCGGTGGGCATGCAAAAAGCCCTGGAGTGGGTCTATAGCGGCGACATCTTCCTCGCCGAGGAAGGTGTGGAAGCCGGCCTGTTCCGCAGCCTGCACGGCAAGGAAGAGGTGCTCGACGCCGCCCTGGCGCTGGCCCGCAAGCTGATCGCCAAAAGCTCGCCGGTGTCGGTGGCGCTGGCCAAGCAGATGCTGTGGCGCAACCCCACCTTCGACCACCCGATGCAGGCCCATGCGGTGGAGTCGAGAATGATCTACCGCGCCAACGAGTTCTGGGACGGCAAGGACGGCTTCACCGCCTTTCTGGAAAAGCGCGACCCGGTTTTCGACACCGACCTGAACGACGTGCCCGCCCAATTTGATTTCTGGCCCGAGCCGCCGTTGCGCTAACCGTCGGATATTTACGAGAAACAGCGAGGACACCATGAAAAAAGAAACCATAGCGATTCACGGCGGGTTCGCCGGCGATCCGGAAACCCACGCCGTGGCGGTGCCGATCTATCAGACCACCAGCTACTACTTCGATGACACTCAGCACGGTGCGGACCTGTTCGACTTGAAAGTGCCGGGCAACATTTACACGCGCATCATGAACCCGACCAACGCGGTACTTGAAGAGCGTGTCACGCAGTTGGAAGGCGGCATCGGCGCTCTGGCGATGGCTTCGGGCATGGCCGCCACCACCGCGGCGATCCAGACCCTGGCCCGTGCCGGCGATAACATTGTCTCGGTGAGCCAGCTCTACGGCGGTACCTATAACCTGTTCGCCCACACACTGCCGACCATGGGCATCGACGTGCGCATGGCGGACGGCCGTGATACGGCGGCCATGGCGGCGGCCATCGACGAGCGCACCAAAGCGGTATTCTGCGAGTCGATCGGCAACCCGGCCGGCAACATCGTCGACCTGGCGGCGCTCGCCAAGGTGGCCCATGACGCCGGTGTGCCGTTGATCGTCGACAACACCGTGGCCACGCCAGCACTGTGCCGGCCGTTCGAACACGGCGCGGACATCGTGGTGCATTCCCTGACCAAGTACATGGGCGGCCACGGCACCACCGTGGGCGGTGCCATTGTCGATTCCGGACGCTTCCCCTGGAAGGACAACCCACGCTTCCCGCAATTCAACGAGCCGGACCCCAGCTATCACGGTGTCATCTATTCCGAGGCCATGGGCGAGGCGGCGTTCATCGGCCGTGCCCGGGTGGTGCCGTTGCGCAACATGGGCGCCGCTCTGTCGCCGATGAACGCCTTCCTCATCCTCCAGGGTATCGAGACCCTGGGCCTGCGCATGGAGCGGCATTGCGAGAACGGCCTGGCGGTGGCCCGCTACCTGCGGGATCACAAGAAAGTGGCCTGGGTAAACTTCGCCGGCCTGGACAGCGACCAGGACTATCAACTGGCGCAGCGCTACATGGACGGCGGTGTGCCCGCGTCGATTCTCAGCTTCGGCATTGAAGGCGGCCGCGATGCCGGCGCCCGGTTCATTGATGCGCTGTTGATGATCAAGCGTCTGGTGAACATCGGCGACGCCAAATCACTGGCCTGCCACCCGGCCACCACCACTCACCGGCAGTTGGACGAGGCGGAGCTCAAGACCGCCGGCGTCAGTGCCGACCTGGTGCGTCTGTCCGTGGGCATCGAGCACATCGACGACATCCTCGCCGACATCGAGCAGGCGCTGGCCGCCGTCTAATCCGGCGGGGCCTCCCGGAAGCGGGCCGGCGTCCTGCCGGTCCAGCGCTTGAACGCCTTGGCGAAGGCGCTCTCATCGGAAAAACCCAGATCCTCCGCGATCCGGCCGGTGCGGGCGCCGTTCGCCAGGGCCTGTTCGGCCAGATCCTGCAGTAAGGTATCCCGCAACAGCTTGAAGCTGGTGCCTTCGTCCGCCAGCTTGCGGATCAGATGGCGCCCGCTCATGCCCAGTTCCCCGGCGATGCGCTCCTTGCCCCAGCGTGGGTGATCGCGGATCAGGGTGCTGACGCGGGCGCCCAGGGACTGGCTGTCCAGGCGCGCCAGCAGCTCGTCGGCCAGGCCGCGCAGGTGGCGGCACAGGGCCGGGTTGGCGTGGATCAACGGCAGAGCCAGTTGATCGCTGGCGAACACCAGGGCGTTGTCGGCGCGGTTGAAATGCACCGGCAGCTCCAGTTTGTCCTGGTATCGCTCGGGTTGAGCCTGGGCAGCGTGGCGGAACGTCAGGTGGTCCGGGCGGAAGGCATCGCCGGTGCTCCACCGGGTCAGATGAATCAGGCTGGCCATGACCGCTTCCACCCGCGTGGTGCGCCGTGTCCGGTAGACCGGCTCATAGCGCACCTCGCAGAAGCGCGGGCCGCGCGCCACCTGGAAGGCGCCGCCCTCGCCGACGATGGGGTGGTAATCGATCAGCGATTCCACCGCCTCGTCCAGCGTCTCGCAACTCATCAGAATCATGCCGGCGGTATCCAGGTGCCCGACCTGCAGCGCCAGGCCCAGATCCACGCCCACCAGCGGGTCGCCGGCGCCCTCGCAGAACGCCTCCCAGAGCCGGTCCTGGCTGGCCAGATCGACCCGCTCGCGGCGGTCCAGGCGTGCCACCAGGTCGCCGGGCAGCGCCAGCCCCAGGCGCTGGGCGGCCTGCATGATGGCTTGTGAGAAATGCACCGTGACGGTGGGGCTGTGGCTCATCGAAAAGTCCTGGATGGAAAGGTCCTGAATTAACCGTACTCGGGTCGCGAATCAGCCGTGCCGGGCCAGGCTCGCCCGGTTAGGGTCTTAAACCATACTGAAATAATAACAAGCAGGCGTTACCCATGTACGCAGTGATCGGCGCCGGCCCCATGGGCCTGGCCACGGCAAGAAACCTCAGTAAACAGGGTCTGCCCTTCGTCGGCTATGAGTTGAACGGCGACGTGGGCGGTTTGTGGGACATCGATAACCCCCACAGCACCATGTACGAAACCGCGCATCTGATCTCCTCGAAGCGGATGACCGAGTTCCGCGAATTCCCCATGGACGAGCGGGTGGCCACCTACCCGCATCACGCGGAGCTGAAGCGCTACTTTCAGGATTACGCCCGGCATTTCGGTCTCTACGAGCATTACCGGTTCAACACCCGGGTGCTGTCGGTGACGCCGGAAGGCGAGGGCTGGCGCGTTACCGTGGAACGGGACGGCGAGCAGAGCAGCCGCTGGTTCGACGGCGTGCTGATCGCCAGCGGCACCCTGCATACCCCGAACCTGCCGGCGCTGCCCGGCCACTTCGACGGCGAGATACGGCACGCCCGGGAGTACCGCGACCCGTCCCTGTTCCGCGACAAGCGGGTGCTGATCGTCGGCTGCGGCAACTCCGCCTGCGACATGGCGGTGGACGCGGTGCACCAGGCGAAAAGCGTGGATCTGTCGGTGCGCCGGGGTTACTACTTCCTGCCCAAGTTCATCGGCGGCCGGCCGTCGGATTCCATCGGCGGCAAGATCAAGCTGCCGCGCCGCCTGAAGCAGTGGCTGGACGCCCGGCTGATCCGCATGATCATCGGCCGACCCAGCGACTACGGCCTGCCGGACCCGGACTACCGGCTGTACGAGGCGCACCCGGTGATCAACTCCCTGGTGCTGCATCACCTCGGCCACGGCGACATCACCCCGCGCACCGACATCGCCGACATGCATGGCCGCACCGTCACCTTCACCGACGGCGGCCGCGCCGACTACGACCTGATCCTGCTCGCCACCGGCTACAAGCTGGATTACCCCTTTATCGACAGCGACCTGCTCAACTGGCAGGGCGACGCGCCGCGCCTGTATCTGAACGTGTTCCACCCGCACTACGACAACCTGTTCATGATGGGCATGATCGAGGCCGCCGGTCTGGGCTGGGAGGGCCGCAACGAACAGGCCGAGCTGGTGGCGCTGTATCTCAAGCGCCGCGCCGAGGGCCATGCCGCCGCCGCGCGCCTGGAGAACACCAAGCGCGAGCGCGCCGGGGAATCCCTGGACGGCGGCTATCGTTATCTGAAGCTGTCGCGCATGGCCTATTACGTGCACAAGGACAGCTATCGGGCCGAAGTGGCCCACCAGCGCCGGGCGCTGCAAGAACAATAACCAGGAGGCGACGTTATGTCCCCCGATAACCCGATTGATTTCAGTACCGGCAGTCTGGTCATTCTCAATGTGATCCTCGCCCTGATGATGTTCGGGGTCTCCCTGACCCTGCGTGGCGAAGACTTCCGCCGGGTGCTGCGCATGCCGGAAGCGCCGGCCGCGGGCCTGCTGGCGCAGTTCGTGTTGCTGCCGGCGCTGACCTGCGTGATCACCTGGTTCCTGGACGTGGAGCCGGAGCTGGCGCTGGGCATGATTCTGGTGGCGTCCTGCCCGGGCGGTACCTTTTCCAACATCATGACCTGGCTGGCGCGGGCCAATGTGGCGGTGTCCGTCAGTATGACGGCGGTCTCGAGCCTGGCCGCCACGGTGCTCACGCCGCTGAATTTCGCGCTGTACGGCTGGCTCAACCCCAACACCCGGGCGATGGTCACCGAGATCGCTCTCGACCCCTGGAACATTCTTCTGCTGGTGGCGCTGGTGCTGGCGTTGCCCCTGGTGCTGGGCATGCTCGCCGGTCACCACTTTCCACGCTTCGCGGACCGGGCCCAGAAGCCCATGCGCGTGATCACGCTGCTGGTGCTGTTCGCCTTCGTGGGCCTGGCGTTCGGCAAGAATATGGATGTGTTTCTGGAAAACGCGCACCGTATCGTCGCGCTGGTGGTTGGCCAGAACGCCCTGGCGCTGGCCGTCGGTGCCCTGGCCGGGCTGCTGGTGGGGCTCAACCGCGCCGACCGGCGCGCGGTCACCATGGAGGTGGGCATCCAGAACTCCGGTCTCGGGCTGGCGATTCTGTTCACCTTCTTCCCGCAGGCCGCGGGCATGATTCTGATCGCCGGCTTCTGGGGCGTCTGGCATCTGGTCAGCGGCCTGGCGCTGGCGCTGATCTGGTCGCGTTCCGCCGAGCCGGTGGCCAAGGAGGGCCTATGAGCCGGGTACTGATCACCGGCGCCGGCGGTTATATCGGGCGCCTGCTCGGCGAGCGGCTGGCCGAGGGCCACACCGTGCTGGGGCTGGATGTGCGGGTGCCGCCGGGGCTGCCGTTTGAAAGCCTGCAGGGGGATATCCGCGACCCGTCCCTGGCGGATCTGCTGCGGGAAAGGGGCATCGACACCGTGGTCCACCTGGCCGCCGTGCTGGAGGATTCCGGCGACCGGGCCCGGGATTACGACATCGACGTGAACGGCACCCGCAATGTGCTCGACGCCTGTCTCGGCGCCGGGGTCGGTCAGCTTATCGTCACCAGCTCCGGGGCCGCCTACGGCTACCACCCGGATAACCCGGCCTGGCTGGATGAGCAGGACCCGCTGCGCGGCAATCCGGAATTCGCCTATTCCGACCACAAGCGCCTGGTGGAGGAGATGCTGGCGGACTACCGGCAACGTCATCCGGCGCTGCGGCAGTTGATTCTGCGCCCCGGCACCGTGCTCGGCGAGGGCACCCGCAACCAGATCACCGCGCTGTTCGAGCGCAAGCGGATACTGGCCATCGCCGGCTCCGACTCGCCGTTCGTGTTCATCTGGGACCGGGACGTGGTGGGCGCCATCGTGCGCGGTGTGGAGACCGGCGCCGAGGGCGTCTACAACCTGGCCGGCGACGGCGCCCTGGGCGTGCGCCAGGTGGCGGCGATGCTCGACAAGCCGGTGCTGGTGCTGCCGGCCGGCCTGTTGCGCGCTGCCCTGGGGCTGGGACACCGGCTGGGGCTGACGCCGCACACGCCGGACAAGCTGAATTTTCTCCGCTACCGGCCGGTGCTCAGCAACCGGCGCTTGAAAGAGGAGTTCGGTTACCGGCCGGAAAAGACCTCCGAGCAGGTGTTCCGCCTGTTCGTCGACGCGGCGCGGGCCAGGAGGCAACTATGACCGCCCCGACCACCACGCTGATTACCGGCGCCGCGTCCGGCCTGGGCTGGTCCCTGGCCAGGGCGGCGTTCGCGCGCGGCCACAGTGTGATTCTGGTGGACCGGGACGCCGATGCCCTGGCGGAGAAGCACGCCGAGCTGGCCGCCGAGGACGGGCACCGGGTGCGTCACTTCGCCGTGGATCTTACCGACGGGCCGGCCCTGGAGCGCTTGATCGAAGCGGTCACCGCCGGCGGCCGGCTGGACGTGCTGATCAACAACGCCGGCATCACCCACCGCTCGCCGGCGGCGCGCACCGAAATGAAGGTGTTCCGCCAGGTCATGGCGGTGGACTGGGAAGCGCCGGTGGCGCTGACCCTGGGCTGCCTGCCGTTGCTGCGCGAGAGCGGCGGCTGCGTGGTCAATATCGGCTCCATGGCCGGCTGGATGCCGGTGCTGGGCCGCGCCGGCTACTGCAGCGCCAAGGCGGCGCTGACCCAGTTCTTCGAAGTGCTGCGCGGCGAGGTGGCGGACCAGGGCATCCGCGTGCTGATGGTGTACCCCAGCTTTCTGGCCACGCCGATCGAAACCAACGCCCTCGGCTTCGACGGCAAACCCGCCGCCCACGCCCGCTCGTCGGTGGGCAAGGTGCGCAGCGCCGACTGGATGGCCGAGCGCATCCTGGAAGCACTGGCGCGCGGCGAAAAGCGGCTGTTCCCCGACCGCTTCACGGTGTTCGCCAGCCTGTTGTGGCGGCTGGCGCCGAATACCTATCATCGTTTGATGCGCCGCCGCTTCGCCGTGGAACTGGAATCCTGAATGCTGGAACTGTTGCTGTCCCCGTGGGTGTTGCTGGGGCTGTTCGTGCTGCTGGCCTACACCACCGAGGCGATGACCGGCTTCGGCTCCATCGTCATCGCCCTGTCCCTGGGCGCGCTGGTATTGCCGATGGATACGCTGATGCCGGTGCTGGTGCCGCTGAACCTGCTGCTCAGCGGCTACCTGTCGATACGCTACCGGCGGCTGGTGCACTGGCGCCTGTTGTTGCGCGGCATTCTGCCGTTGATGGCGGCGGGCACCCTGGCCGGTTATCTGGCGCGGCCCTGGCTGGGCCAGGCGTTGCTGCAAACCCTGTTCGGTGTGCTGATCGCGGTGTTCAGTGTCCGCGAGCTCTGGCGCCTGCGCCGCGGGCCCGCGCCGGCCCGGCCCCACGGCGCCGGCTGGGGCCGGGTGTGGATGCTGCTGGCCGGGGTCACCCATGGTTTGTATGCGTCCGGCGGGCCCTTGCTGGTGTACGCGCTGAGCGGCGTGACCCTGGACAAAAGCCGTTTCCGGGCCACCCTGATCATGGTCTGGTTCACGCTCAACGGTCTGCTGACCCTGGGGTATGCCGCCCAGGGGGCGCTGCAGCCGGTGTGGCCCCAGCTTGCCGCGCTGGCGCCGGTGGTGCTGGCGGGCATCGTGCTGGGTGAGATTCTGCATCACCGCGTCGACGAGCATCGCTTCCGTCAGGTGCTGTTCAGTGTGTTGTTGCTGGCCGGGCTGGCCTTGGTGTTCTAGGATTTAAGGCAGCAACAAGGAGGGCGCCATGTCCGCAGTGGAAATTCGACCGGTGAGCGGCATTGCCGTGGAGCCGTGGCTGGACGAGCTCGCGGATCTGCGTATCCGTATTTTCCGCGATTACCCTTACCTCTATGACGGCTCCGCGGAGTACGAACGAGACTACCTGGACCGCTACGCCCGCTCCAAGCAGAGCGTGGTGGTGCTGGCCATGGAGTACAACCGGCTGATAGGCGCCGCCACAGGGCTGCCGCTGAGCGACGCCGACCCGGAATTCGTGGCGCCGTTCGAGCGCCATGGCCCACCCCCCGAGCAGGTCTTCTACTTCGGCGAGTCGGTGTTGCTGCCCGAGTACCGGGGCGAGGGCGTGGGCCATCGGTTCTTCGATCTGCGCGAGCTCTACGCCCAGGACTTCGGTTACTCGCTGACCGCCTTCTGTGCCGTGGTGCGCGACCCGGCGCATCCCCGGCGCCCGGCCGATTACCGATCGCTGGAGCCGTTCTGGCGGGGGCGTGGCTACCGGCCTGAGCCGGCCCTCACGGCCCGTTTCCCCTGGAAGGACCTGGGCGACAGCGAGGAAACCGAAAAGACCATGCAATTCTGGATGCGTGACGCCACCCTGGCGGAATCTGAAATGTAAAATGTGAACGCCTAGTACGTTCGCCTCATGAAGAACGCGTCAAGGCCGGTCTATAGTCAAACCCACTTGGAGAGGGTAACTATGGATTGGTCCTACCTGAAAGGTCGCCTGCTGCGCGGCCTGCTTATTATCGTGCCGCTGGCACTGCTGGCGGCGTTGATCGCCATGGCGGTGGCCGGGTAAGCCCTTCGCCCGCGTCGGTATGACGTTGAGGCCGGCGTTACCGTCGGCGCAAGAGCGCCACCGGATTGTTCGCCATCACCAGCTCCCAGCCCTGCTCCCGCGCCAGCCATTGGAAGGTGGCCGGTTGCCAGAAACACACATGGGTGGGGTCGCGCCGGTAATGCCAGCGCGGAAAATGCCCGTCATCGGTCAGGAAGCGGGTCATCACCCCCAGCCAGCCCCCCGGTTTCACCAGCGCCGCGAATCGTCGCCACTCCCGCTCCGGCCAGTGCAGGTGCTCGAGTACCTCGGTGCAGGTGACGAAGTCGTACTGCTGATCGAGCACCGCCGGGTCCGGGGCGTAAATCGGATCGTAGATCCGCATCGGGTGGCCGCGTTCCTCCAACATGCGGGCCAGGGCCGGGCCCGGGCCGCAGCCGAAATCCAGCCCCCGGTCGCCGGCGCCCAGGCGCTCGCACAGCGGCGCCCCCAGCTGATCCAGGAAACGCCGGTAGCCGGGGTCGTCCGGTTCATTGCGGTGCAGGTCGTACTGGGCTTTTTCGTCGGCGCGGTCGGGTAACTGGGTAACGCCGAGAAACGTCAGGTGGCAGCGCGGGCAACGCAGATAGCGGCGCCCTTCCACGGAGGCGAAGAGCTCGGCGTTGGGTCGCCCGCACAGGCGGCAGTCGCTCATGGGGCGGTCAGCCACTCCCGCAGGCTGTCGTAGGTGCGCGGGTCTTCCAGCATCGCCATATGGCCCATGCGATGGAACAGCCGCCGGGTGAGGTTGTCGGCGTCGGGGTAGAGCCGTTCGGCCAGGGCGCTGTCCACCCGCACCAGCCAGTCGCCCAGCGGGTTGTCGGCGCCCTCGTCACTGAGCGAGCCGGCCAGGAACAGTTGTTTCACGTGCGGGTCCAGCGGCACCTTGCCGCTGGGCCGGGCTTCATCCAGTGGCCGGTCCCGCCATTGCTTTTCCAGCACGTAGCCGAAGCGCAGGTCGCGGATGCCGTCGGAGCGCAGATTGCCCAACCGCATCAGGGGCCGGGAGTAGGGGGTGACGCCCAGCAGCCGGTTGGCCTGGTTGCCGACCCGTTCAAGCACCGCCCCCTGGTGGGGCGCCCCGAGGCACGCCAGATGGCTGATGCGGTCGACCCAGGCGTCGCCCCGTTCGCGGCCCTGATGCAGGGCGCTGCGCGACACCAGGCCGCCCATGCTGTGGCCGATCAGAATGACGCGGGAGGGCAGCGCGATGCCGGCCAGCAGATCGGCCAGTGCACGGCCGTTCTCGGAAATATGCAGGCCGGTGTTGTAGCGCAGCGTGCGGGTCTGGGCATCCAGTTTCGGGCCGGCCCAGTCGCTGAAGGCGCGGGCGGCCGGGTTGTTCCAGCAGCCTTCGTTCAGGCATAGCCCGTGCACGAACAGAATCAGGGTGTCCCGTTCCAGGGACGGCGCCTGGGGCAGCATGGTCATCGGCAGCGCGTAGTCGCTGTCCTGGGTGTGCAGCAATTGCCCGAACACGCCGTTGACCACGCTGCGCAGGTCCAGGTTGTCGCGCAGCTCCTGGTCCGGATCGGCGGCCAGATTGGCGAACCCGGCGAGATTGCCGGCCTGGCGAAACCCGTAACGGATCAGGTCGTAGACGATGGGCGCGGCGGTATAGCCTTCGCCCCGGATCTTGAACGGGTTGGCGATGGTGCCGTGCATATCCTGCACCACCTGTGTGACTTCTCCGCCCATTGTTGTTAGTAGCTGGGCGAGCCCGCCCAGTTGTTGGCTCAGTCTTTTCATCCCCGGCTCCTCATGCGCTTATCGATCATAGCAGGGTTGGTGCGGCGTCCCAACGCCGCCCGGAGCCGCGCAGCGCCGGTTTGTCGGAACGTAAAATAGAGGAAAATCAAAGGGGTGGCCCCTGTTCACTGGCGAAGCGGAACGATAGATTGCTCCTCAACGATCACGACACGTCGAGGAGTGACTATGCGTACGTTCAGTAAAGGACTGTTAGTAGTAGTGTTTGGTGGCCTGCTGGGTCTGGCCGGTTGCGATCAGCAAGGCCCGATGGAAAAAGCTGGCGAAAACGTCGACGAGGCCGTTGAGGACGTCACCGAAGATCAGGGCCCCATGGAAGAGGCCGGTGAAGAGATGGGCGAAGCTTGGGATGAAACCAAGGAAGCCGGTAGCGAAATGGGCGAAGCCATGGACGGTGACGACAGCTAATACAGCTTCGTCAGCGACAAAAAAACCGCCGGTCACCCCGGCGGTTTTTTTTTGCCCGGACGCCGGCGACGCCCGGGCCGAAAAGATACATTCGGCTACATCCGTTCACCCAAACGGGACGCATTGTGTCTTTGGTGCTCCCCCCCGGCTGGCTAGAGTGAATGCGTATTGGGTGGCCCTTTGCCACCCGTGATCAGGGGCGAATATTGCGGGCCGCCCGGCCCGTTAACCAGGAGTGATCCGATGGCTTCCGAGGGACAAAAGGCGGTGTCCGAATCGCCGCTGCGGCTCGCCATCGAGGCGCTTCAGGGCCGTGCCCGGGCCCTTTCCGAGTACTACTCCGTGTATCGTTCCGGGGCCGGCCCCCGTGCCCGTGGTCGCCGCCATCAGCGGGTCCGCGAACTGCGCCACGATATCGTCCGGCTACAGGCCTGGGCCTGGTATCTGTCCGTGGCGGACCGCCGGCCCTGGTGGTGGCGCGGGCTCCATTGGCTCAGTGGTGTGTTCGGTCGTGACCGGCGAGAGCAGGCCGGCCGGCGGCGCCACCGTCGCGCCGGCATCCAGCGCCTGAGCAGCTTCAGCGTGGTGGACCGGGCCTATGTGGCGCACATGGAGGACTTCCAGGGCCGCTTGCTGACCCTGCAGCTGGCCCAGCAAAGCCGGCCGGACCCGCGCCGCGCGGTCTGCCAGCAGCGGCTGGAAGACGCCGTGCGCAAGCTCGCCGAACACCGCCGCTGCCTGGCCGAAAACGCCGGCCGGGTGGCGGTGATCTGTTGGGCGCTGGCCCGGGTGCTGCGCGTGCGCGGCTGGCTGGGTCTGGACCGCGGCGAGCCCTGCGTGGTGGATTCATGAGCGCGTTGTCCCGCGACCTCGATACCCGCCTGCCGGTGGTGTTCACCCTGGCCGACCTGAAGCAGCAGCTGCCCGGCGACGAGCAGGCCGCCATGGCGCTGGCCCTGCGCTGGCTGGAAAGTGGCCAGGTGCGTCAGGTGGCGCCGCCACGGCCGGTGTTCATCCGGCTGGGCAGCGGTGAGACACCCGCCGAGGCGGATCTGTGCCTGGCGCTGCGGCGCGCCTTCCCCTCCCTGGTGGTGGTGGGCGGCTCCGCGCTCTGGCGCCAGGGCATCAGCCACGAGCGGGACGCGGTGCTGGACTGCGCGGTCAGCGAGCCGGTGGACCGCTGCCCGCTGCCCGGCGTGCGCCTGCACCAACGGCCCGCCGGCTGGCTGGATGTGGTCTCCCGGGCCGGGGGACTGCACGGGCATCTCCACGAGGTGCCGCTGTTGAGCGCGGAAATGGCGGTGGCCGACGCCGCCCGCTTCACCGATGTCTGGGTGCCCGACCGGGACCACCTGGACTGGCGCACGCTCAGCGCGGAGCGCATCACCGCCGCCCAGGACGCGATGAACTCTTTGTGACCCCCCTGCGATAAGACGCCGGCGCATTGACCCCTTGCCGTCTCAAGCGTATAAATGCGAATCGTTATCAGGATCACTTTGAGTTCTCTATGCTGTTCCTTCTCGCCGCGGTGCTGCTGACCGGCACCGCGTTACTGTATCTCTCCGACCGCCAGCAGCGGGCCCTGGCCCAGCCGTTGCCGGCCGCCGCCCGCCTCGCCGGCGTGATTCTGGTGGTTGGTGGTTTCGCCGGCTGGGGCTGGCGTTTGGGGCCGGGCGTGGGGTTGTTCACCGCCTGCTGGGTGTTCGCCCTGGGCGCCATCTCGCTGCCCATGCTGGTGGGCCATCTGGTCGACAGCTACCGGCGCCCCGGCGCCTCCGGAGAGAGGGCATGAGGGCGCTTCTGGGGGGGGGGCTGGGCTTGCCGCTGGCGGCCATGTTGTGCGGCCTGCTGGCGGCGGCGATGCCGGTGGACTGGCACGACTGGCTGGTACTGATGATGTTGCTGTGCCTGGTGTTCTGGGCCGCTTTGATCGTGCTCGCCGGGGTTGCGTCCAGCCATTGGCGTGCCGGCGTGGTACTGCTGGCGGCCAACGGCCTGGCCTGGCTGTTGCTGCAAACCACCACGCTTTACGGGGGTGCCTGATGCGCGTCGACACCATGAAACGGCAGATCGATCTGCATGCCTGGGTGGGTATTGTTTCCGGGTTGGCCTTGTTCGTGGCGTTCTTCGCCGGCGCGGTCAACATGTTCCACCATGAGCTGCATCACTGGCAGGAGCCCTGGGAGACCGCCGAAACCGGCGATGCCAACATGCAGGCCCTGCTGGACACGGTGATCGCCAGAAACCCGGAGGCCGGCAACTGGCTGTTCCTGATCCCCGGCGACGAGCCCGCCGCCATCTGGCAGGAAAGAGTGGACGGCGAGGCGGTCTGGCACACCGAGCACGCCAGCGACTTCAACGATGCCGGGGAGGCCGTCGAGCGCCCGCATTCGGAGCTGGCCGGGTTCATCAACGAGCTGCATTTCCAGCTCGGCATCCCGACGGTGGGGCTGTACCTGATGGGCGTGATTTCGGTGCTGTACGGCGCCGCGCTGATCGGTGGCCTGGTGATCCACTGGCCGAAAATGAAAAAGGAATTCTTCGCGCTCAAGCACCAGGGCAATCTGCGCCGCTATTGGAAAAACCTGCATAACCTGGTGGGGGTGATCAGCTTCCCGTTCCATCTGATCTTCGCGGTCACCGGCGCCGCCATGGGCTGTTTCGCCTTGCTCACGCTGACACTGGGCGCCCTGGTGTTCGGGCCCCAGTTCCAGGGTGCCGCCACCGAGGCCATGGAGGCCTGGCCGACCCCGGAAGCGAGCGGTAACGCCGCCGCCATGGCGCCGGTGGACCAGTATCTGGCCACCGCCCGCGAGCAGCTCCCGGACATGGAAGTGGGCTGGATCGAGTTGCAGCAGTACGGCGATGAAAACGGCGTGGTCGACGTGGGCGGCTCGGTGCCGGGCAATGTGGCCCACCACGCCCATGTGGTGATGCGCGCCGATAACGCCGAGCTGCTGACGGTGTCCGCGCCCGGCGCGCGGCCGTTCAATCATTTCCTGCTGTCGCCGGTCTATTCGCTGCACTTCGGGGATTATGGCGGCCTGTTCGTGCGCCTGCTGTATTTCGTGCTGGGGCTGCTGGGCTGCCTGCTGTTCGTCTCCGGCAACATCATGTGGAGCGAGCGGCGCACCGACCGCCAGGGCCCGAGCCGGGCGGCCGCCATCATGTTGCGCCTCACCCTGGGGGTGACCTTCGGCGTGATGGCCGGTATCGCCGCGTCCTTCATGGCCAATAAGCTGGCGATGTATTCGCCCTGGCCCGGCACCACCGTGGTGGCGGAAAAAGCCGCCTTCGTCGCCACCTTGCTGGTGGCGGTGCTGAGCGCGTTCCGTTTCCCGCCACTGACCACGGCGCGGGTCTGGCTGCCCTTGTGTGCCGTGCTCTATGTGCTGGTGCCGGTGCTGCAGGGCGCCATCGAAGGGTTCGCTTCCTGGCTGGATCCGGACCGCCTGCTGGTTAACGGCTCGCTGCTGGCGATCGCCGCCAGCCTGTTCCTGGTCGACCGCCTGCGGGTGCGCCGCCTGCGACAGGCCGGGCCGCATCCGCTCTGGGTGGGCGGCGTCCGCCGGGGCGCGGCCGGGCCCGCCGAGGCCGGCGTCGCCTGAACGCCGGGCCAGGTCCCGGCCGCCGTCGCGCTTCTTTTTGTACGCCGCTTTGCCGTGTGTTAGCGGCCGGATAGGCGACGTTCGCTGCTGAAGCGGCGTTTTGTGTCTGTCTGTAGCGCTTCCCGTCCGCGCCGTCATGGCCCGGTCATCCCGTGAAGGAATACTCGCGCCTTGTTCTGGTACGGGGGTTCCTTATGAGCGAATGGCAGAATTCAGGTCGGGCGCACCGGTTTTGCATGGCGCCGGTGTTCTTGATCACCGCGTTGCTGGCGGCCTGTGGTGGGGGTGGGGGTAGCTCGGACAGTGACCCGGCGTCGCCCGAGCCCTCCAACCGGGCGCCCCAGGCGAGACTGGAAGGTCCGGCCCGGCTGATCGCCGGCACCGAGGGCACCTTCCGGCTCACCGCCGAGGACGACGACGGCCGGATCGAGTCGGTGACCTGGACCGTGGACGGGGCCCTGACCGTGGTCGAGGAGCAGCCACGCCGCCTGACGGTGCGGGTGCCGACGGCGGCGGTGGACGGCGAAGCCCGGGTTCGGGTGCGGGTCACCGACGACGGCGGCGCCTCCGCGGAGGCGGTGAGCACGGTGACCATCGAGGCCGCCGGCGGCGATGCGCCCCGCGTGGATGCCGGCCGGGACCAGCGCGTCGATGAGGGTGAGGCCCTGCAGCTCAACGGTGGCGCCACGGTGTCCCCGGGGCGCTCCCTGCGGCGCCTGGGCTGGCGGCAGACCGACGGGCCCGAAGCGGTCATCGACGGCGCCAGGGACCAGAACCTGTTGACTATCGTCGCGCCGCAGGTGGACGCCGATACCGCGCTGACCTTCGAACTGGAAGCCGAGGATTCCAGTGGCGCCGTGGGCCGCGATACGGTCACCGTCACCGTGGTGGATACCTTCAACAACCCCCTGCCGACGGTGGATGCCGGCGACGACCGCACCGTCACCGCCGGCGAGCGGGTGGTGCTGGACGGCACCGCCAGTGACGACGGCGCCGTGGTCAGCGTGCTGTGGCGGGTGACGCCGGGCGGCCCCGCCCTGACCCTGGAGGGCGACGACCGGCTGCAGGTGGCGTTTACCGCGCCGCCGGTGGCCGAGGCCACGGACGTCGAGCTGTCGCTGACCGCCGTGGACGATCAGGGCGGGCGCGCCAGCGACCGCGTCACCGTCACTATTCTTCCGGCACCGGCCAACGCGGCCCCGCGTATCGATGACGCCTACGCCGACCCGGGCGTCGCCAGCGGCGGCGAAACCGCACGGCTGCTGGCGGTCGCCTCGGACCCGGACAACCACCCGTTGCAATACCGCTGGACGCAACGGGATGACGGCGCGCCGGCGCTGGCGATCGACAACGCCGACACCCGCGACGCCCGGGTCACCCTGCCACTGCTCGAGGAGGCCACCGTGTTCGGCTTCGAGGTGACGGTGTCCGACGGCGACCGCGAGACCAGCCGCACGGTGACCCTGCAGGCGACGCCCCGGGCGGAGGCCTCGCCGGGCGTGTTCCAGTGCCTGCTCAGCCCGCTGCAGGCCGGCTGCCCACTGGCGGTGCTGGGCGGGTTGCTGGACCCGGACGGGATCGGCGCCTGCCTGGGCGATCCGCGCGATCCGGCCTGTCCGTTCTCGGCGCTGGCGAGCCTGGATGACGGCGTGGCGGGGTGCCTGCGCGATCCCGCCGGCGGCGGCTGCGAGGCGATTCTGGGCAAGCTCACCGACCCGCTCTACGTGCTGGAAACCCTGCCCCAGGCGGCGCCCGCCGACCAGTGCACGCCGGCCTTCGACGCGCGCACTTTCGAGCATTACATCGGCGCCATTCACGAACACACCGGCTATTCGGACGGCGCCATCAGCTCGCGGCCGGCGGAGGTGTTCGAGCGCACCCGGGCGCTGGGCCTGGATTTCACCGCCGTCACCGACCACTCGGACAACACCCGCCTGCCGCTTTCCGTTAACGGCGATTGTTTTTCCGAACGCTTCTTCGAATGTCTGATCGCCGATGACGACGCCCCCTTTGATTCGTTCCGCAAGTGGTCCGCCACCGAGGAACAGGCGCTCGCCGCCAGCGACGACGGCTTCACCGGCATCCGGGGTTTTGAGTGGACCTCGGACCGCTTCGGGCACATCAATCTGTTGTTTGGCGACAACGTGATCAACGCCAAAACCGGCCCCGGGTACGCGGTGTCCATGGGCCTGTTCTGGCAATGGTTCAGTTATCCCGCCGCTTTCGGTGGCGGCGGCGACAGCCTGCTGGTGTTCAACCACCCGGGGCGCGAGGACGCGCTGGAACAGATCGTCGAGCCGATCGGCGGCGATCCCGCCTACACCTTCAACGATTTCCGCTACGTGCCCGCCGCCGACCGCCGCGCGGTGGGCCTGGAGGTGTTCGGCAAAGGCTCGGAGTACGACTCCGGCGGCCCCGGCGGCAGCTGGCTGGCCTACGCGCTGGATAAAGGCTGGCATCTGGGCGCGGTGGGCTCGGAGGACCATCACGATGAGGAATGGGGCGATCCGGATCTGCCGAAGACGGTGTTGATCGCCCGGTCCCGCGACGCGGCGGACTTAAAGGAAGCGTTGTCCGCGCGTCGCTTCTACGCGGTGGCCCAGGGCTACAACGACCTGCGCATGACGGTGCGCGTGGACGACAAGCCCATGGGCAGCCGTCTGCGCCGCCCGGAGGGACAGCAACTGCCGTTGCGGGCATCGCTGAGCCGCGCCGGCGCGGATTTCACCGGGCGCATGGAGCTGGTCACCAACGGCAACCGGGTGGTCGCCACCGGCACCGGCGCGAGCTGGACCGCGACCCTCACCGTCGGCGACCAGGAGCGGTATTATTTCCTCCGCATTCTGGATCCGGACACGGGCCGCCCGGTGGCGTTCTCCAGCCCGGTGTGGGTGTTGCCCGGGGCGTCCCCGTTGCCGCTCTGCGAAGCCGACGGTGGCGGCGCCGGATCAATCCTGTAGCAGGCGGTCGAGACGGTCGAGGAAGAAGGGAATTTCCTGTTCCAACTTGAACAGGCGAGGGGAGAACAACCAGGTCTGGGTGATGCCCATCAGATAGGTGTAGCACAGCAATCCCAGCTCGTCGGCGCCGTGGCGATCACTGATGAGCCGCTGTTGCTGGGCCTGCGTGACCAGGTTGGTGAGTACCGAGACCACGTCCCGGGTGAGTTTGCGCTCCCGTTTGAGGGTGCGCTCCATGGTCGAGGTGAGCTCGGTTTTATTGAGCAGTATTTCAAACGACTGACGGTGCCAGCGGTTATCCACCAACAGGCGCAGCCATTGTTCCGCGAATTCATGGATGGCGTTTAACGGCTGTGCCAGCTCACCGCGTGCCTGGTTGATCAGGTCGGCCAGCGGCTGCTGCGAAAACGAAAGCACTTCCTCGAACAATTCATCCTTGTTGTTGAAGTGCCAGTAAATCGGTCCCCGGCTGAAGCCCGCCTCGGTGGCGATCTTGGCCAGCGTGGTGTTGGTGTAGCCGTTGCTGCTGAAAAGCTGCAACGCCACTTCGACGATTTTGCGGCGGGTTTTTTCCGCGTCTTCTTTTGTTCGTCTCATCGGCAACGCGGCCGCCACGCGCAAGCGAAACGTGGCGGCCGACCTCCCTGTGCGGATTAATCTTACAGTTCGCCGTCGTCGGCCATCTGCATGTAGGTGGTGTCAAAGCGCAGCTTGATGTTGCCTTTGTCGCCCAGCACCTTGCCACCCGGGAAGGCGATGCCGATAAAGTCGGCGCTGGGGGCGCCTTCGCCCAGCAGACCGTGTTTGAAGGAAAACTGGCGCACATCGTCCATGGCCTGGAAGGCTTCGTCGCTGTTGGCGAAGGCCACGGCGGTATCCGGCTCCCAGAACATCTTCATGCCGGCCAGCTGGTCTTCGTAACCTTTCTGGTCGGTGCCGGAGGCCTGGCCGAGAAAGGCGCGGGCGTCCTCGCCTTTCTGGGTGTTGCTCTCCAGAATCGCCATCACTTCGTACCAGGCGCCGGTCAGTGCCTTACCCAGCTTGGGATTGTCCTTCAGGGTTTCGGTGTTGACCAGGGTCAGGTCCTTGATGTGGCCGGGGATCTGGCTGGAATCGAACACGATCTCGGCGCCGGGTGTGGCGGCCGCTTCGGTGAGCAGCGGGTTCCAGGTGACGATGTTGCGCACGTCATCGCTGCCGAACGCCGCCACGAGGTCGGCGTCCGAAGTGTTAACGATGTTCACGTCCCGCTCGCTCAGGCCCTGCTCTTCAAGCGCCCGGGCCAGAAGATAATGGGACACCGACAATTCCACCAGGTTGATGGTTTCGCCTTTCAGCGACGCCACGCCGCCATCCGGGTCCTTCATCACCAGGCCGTCGTTGCCGTTGGAGTAGTCGCCGATCAGCAGGGCGGTGGAGTCGACACCGCCGGCGGCGGGGATCGACAGGGCGTCCATGCTGGTCAGGGTCACCGCGTCGTACTGGCCGGCGGTGAACTGGTTGATGGATTCGATGTAATCGTTGATCTGGGTGATCTCCACATCGATGTCGTACTTGTCGGCCCACTTGTCCATGATTCCGGATTCGTCGGCGTACTTCCAGGGCATCCAGCCGGCGTAGATGGTCCAGGCCAGCCTGAAGCTGTCGCGTTCCTCGGCGAGCGCCGTGGACGGCGCCAGGAAAGAGGCGGACATCACCCCGGCCAGCGCCAGCGCACCGGTCCAGTGAAGAGTGCGTTTGATTAACTTCATGGTGTTCTCCTGTACGGTCGGATCAGAACATTTTCAGGTAGCGTTTCACTTCCCAGTCGGAAACCAGGTTGTGGTACTGCTCCCACTCGGAGCGTTTGAAGTCGATAAAGCTGTCGAACATCAGGTCCCCGAACACGTCACGGGAAAGCGGGTCCGCCTCGAAGGCGTCCACCGCTTCGCCCAGGGTGCGCGGCAGCATTTCAATGCCCATCGCCTTGATCTCGGCGAGGCTGTGGTCGTTCATGTTTTCCCGGTGCGGTTCACCCGGTTCCAGTTTTTCGCGAATCCCTTCCAGGCCGGCGGCCAGCATCATCGCCGCGCCCAGATAGGGGTTGCCGCTGATGTCCGGGGCGCGGCATTCCACGCGGCCGCCCTGGGACGGAATGCGCAGCATGTTGGTGCGGTTGTTGTTGC
>CENV01017908.1_pt1 | contig 46486 bp, 72 predicted proteins | sample 530231 | NCBI WGS metagenome assembly CENV01 (sample SAMEA2619815, study PRJEB7988) | marine metagenome | biome: marine biome (ENVO:00000447); feature: surface water layer (ENVO:00002042); material: "saline water (ENVO:00002010), including plankton (ENVO:xxxxxxxx)" | depth 5 m
TTAAGCGCCTGATTCCACTGTTGATTGGCACTCTTGACAATTTCTCTTGAACTCTTTCTCGATTCTTTCATTGGTAACCTCCTGGTTGGTTAGGATGCTAATTAAATATATAAAAAAGTACTCATAAAAACACAGGCTGCTGGTTCAATTTTGCCAGGATCTGCATAAGCGTCTTGCTCTCCGCCTCTGTCAAGACTGACATCAGTTGGTTGACTCGCCGGTAGTATTCGGGCATCACTTCATCAAGTTTCGCCTGACCTTTTGTAGTAAGTTTGATCAGTGTTTGTCTGCGGTCCTCATGCGAGACCATTTTGGTGACTAATTTGTCACGTTGCAGACTATTTAGGAGTCCAGTCATAGTGGCGCGACTGACACCGGCTTTTCCTGCCAGCTTGGATGGGCTAGAACACCCATCATCTTCTCGCATCAATAGCACCAGTACCCACCATCGTCCTTGCAATAAAGCATGCGCCTCTAGGTAGCGGTCTAGGCCGTTTGAGAGATCTGTGCCAACACGCAAGAATGTTAGAAACTGCATGACCCTATCAATATCTACTTCGGGATACCGATCAGCAAATTTCTTAAGGATGTCCGCGTCTGGTAAATCTTTAAGCTCCAACATGTTTCCCACTATAGTTAGTTAGCTAACTAATTGCAAGATTTATTTAGTCTGGCCTTTCACCCTTCCAAAAATTCATGCCATGTGGATGATGGGACTCCCTAGATGAGTTTTTTAGTCCCAAATTGTGATGCAGACATCACAACGTTTCACAGTGTAGTAAATAGCAATATCAACACCTTAGGGCACACAGCGTGTGTCATGAGGTTTCATGGAATATCATCGTATTCCATGGATTGTTTATAGATTTTTCTATGTGTAACTAATTGATATTGCTAGAAAGGAAGCGCTATGACGAACAAAAAACATCCACAGACGCGCAACTCAGAGCACCAAATCCGGGTTCTAACCTGACTTTGCGGACACTTCAAATAAGCCCGATAATGGGCAAAGAGGAGATTTAGATATATTATGCGGCTCGCCTGGGATGTTCAAGAGGCGGCGTATAATTCAAGGGAAGGTCAAACCCGGCATCAAATGTGCTCAATTGGTTGGCAAAATCACAACCCAGATTTTCTTGGCAGAATTGAACTATCGTAAGATACTGAAGCTTCACATGATCAATTTGTTCTGAGATACACAATAAATAAATCGGTAGGCCGATGCATGGCGAAAGTAAAGTGAGTGAGCACTTCCGCTGAATTGTCTGCTATAGATAAGTGTTGGTACGCCCGGCAGGACTCGAACCTGCTACCCTCGGCTTAGAAGGCCGCCAAATATTCACGCAAAATTAGATAGTTAGCAAACAATCCACTTTCGCCAAGTGTGAAAAAAGAGAATTTTATCTATTTGTTTGATAAAGTTATTTTAAATCGTGGCGAAAGTATTTTTTTCGTCAAAATAAGGAGATTGGATATGCTTTCAAAGGAAACAGTTAATGAGTTGAGGGAGTTAGCGGATAACTCAAAAAACGAAGAAATGAAAAAGTTAATTGAGATCCTGTTAAAAGAATCGGAACAGCTATCTAGTGGGCTGAGGGGCTATTAATATAGCCTGGCAAGCGAGTAACTGATTGGTTACTCGCACCTTGCCTGATAATACCGAAGCTGGGCTGTCATAGTTACTATTTGCTCGACGAGGGTGTAATAATACCGTTCAGCGTCTTTAGTAAGTCTGGGGGCGGCTCTTTCGCCCATGCTGGTATCGGAGCTGGTTTCGGGCACGTTGTCGCTACCGGCTGGACAGGTTGCATTGATGAGCAGGCGCTTACGCCCAGCAGCAACATCATCACGAAGCTGATTAATTTCATTTTCTGCATCACGTAGTTTCCTGTATTGGATGGCTTCAGCAGTGGCCCATAGCTTTTCGTTAGCGTCGAGTTCGGCTTGTAATGATTGCTGTGTGTTTAGTGCTTCTTCAGATATGGATTTTAACTCGTTGCTGTGTGCTGTTTTTAGGTTTGATATTTCAGCATTTTTAATCAATCCGTTAATCCACCAACCCGTGCCGACACCAATGCTTAACCCAGAGAAAAACAAGCCAATCAAAATGTACGGCTTAAGGGGATTCATTGATACTGTCCTGCTAAACAGAGATTATCTCGGTTATCTTGTCTTCGGTTATATAAGCCTTGAATAAACTGACCACTTGCATATGACCAGTTTGGTTTGCCTGAGAATGTCGTTGCCAGTAAATCACACGCTTTCTTGTATTTACCTTGCCTTGCATATTTAGCTGACTGACTATTACACGCTTTAACATAGCCCACATTCCAAGCAAGACTTGATAGCCCATCAAAAACAGTTTGTGGTGGCAGAAAGCCAAGGCAATCAAGTAATTTTGTTTGTACCCTGCCAAGTGATACGCTCATAACGCGATCGCATTTTTCCTGTGACCAATACTCACCCACAATCACAGGCTCATCAGTCACGTACTTTGTTATTCCATGGCAGGTTGTAGGTAGTCCATTTGCTAGATTGTCAGCGTAAACAGTCATACCACCGCTACCACCTTCCCATTTGCTGAGAAAATCCATCAATGGCTGACTTGCTAGAACAAGCCCACCGATAACACCGGCTATGATTCGCTTTTTCATCCATTTCTCCAGGCAATAAAAAACCCGCCGAAGCGGGTCTTAATGAGCATTGTTTAATTTAGGTAATGTTGCCGCACGAAAAGGCAGAGATACGGGCTGTTGTACTAGGAAGCTGTATTATCCTCATGCCTGTTTTACCTGTTGTATAGGTAGCATCTGTAGTTGTGGCTGCTAAGTCACCATTCACATACATCTCCAATGTTGTGCCAATAGCTCTCATCTGTAATATGTTTGTGCCAGTTAAGCCAGTTAGATTCGCAGCAGAACCGAGAGGGGTTTCAGTTGCTCCATTAACACGAAATGCTTGCACAGATGCTGTTCCCGCGGTTGTGTTTATATCAAATTCCATCGCATAGAACTGGCTAACCTCATATCCTATGAGTGCAGGGTTAACCCTAGTTAATACATAAACTCGGGTGGATGCTCCAGTTGTTATTGCTGTTACGGTTGCATGGTGATCATCAGTAATAACCGCTTCGGCAAAGTTAGAGCGGCGGCTGATGTCACCACGGTTATAAACTTGATTTGAGTCTATCTCAAGAGCGATGCTGGATACTTCTTCAAGAGCAGACCATCCAGTGAGGTCTGCAACGTCTGCGAGATCGGGTGCAACAAAATCACCGACAAAGACTTCTGTTAAAGTAGGCCCTGACGCTTCTGATGTATTTGTGCCGCTTACCTCTGTATTGAACTCTGTTATGTTATAACCAGCACCGTCAATGAGAGCGATATAACCAGCAGCGTTCGCAGGTGCGTACAGATTGTTGCGGTCAATAACCCCATCAGCGTAAGCTGTTGAGTCAATTCGCATAGTGACACCGTCAAAATCAATCTGAGCGTCATTATCTACAACATCAAACTGCGTTTGACCGTCATCAGCTTTGATGAACTGCCTATCTGTGACTACATTGCCGTCAGCAGTAATATGAAATTCAGCACTGTCTGTTGCCGCTGCTGTAGCCAAAACTACAGTCGCCCAATTTGTGTACTCGTTGTGCAATCCAGCAGTATCTATATCACTGTTTCTGGCAAAACGAATAGTCCTTGCGTTACTGCCATAATACAGACAGTGCATAACATTTGAATAATTGTCAGCAAGCAACAGTCCTTCCGCGTACTCAACAGGGTATGAATATGTATTTGTGATAGAGCAGTCAACGCCCATTCGCATGTACTTGGATAGCTTATTGTTTGTAAAGGCTATGTTGTAATGCGTCAGATCTTCTATTTGAGACTTTAAATTACCATTAACAGCATAAGAAACACCCATACCTTTACCGAAGTTGTTTAGAGTAACGAGCAAGTTATCAAGGTAACCTGTTGGGTATAAATGATGATCTTTAGTGTCATCCTTGCAATCTGTTTCAAAATCACAGGCTACAACACCAAAATCACTATCTCTGTTTCTCACATCATGAACGACTTGGTATGAGTATAGCTCTGGCCCACCAGTAACCACATAAGCACCAGCAGGACAATCTCTTGTTGTAGCAGAATCCAAAACAAAAGTATCGCCAGACCAGCTTAGGTATGGGATTCTATGTCTAACTGTGTCGTCATCAGATAGTATTCGACCTGTAGCATCCAGATACCAAAGGTAGCCAGTAGCCGGAGTAGAAGGGTCTATTGTTGCTGATACTTGAAAGTTTATGGTTCCAGCTAAATTGCCTGCGCTTGTGTGCTCAAACCTATCAGATATTAATTGCTGAAATTTGCACTGGAGCATAGTCAATGTTCGCGTCCACTCCCCTGTGTCAGTTGTTAGCATGTCCACACTAGAGCCGGCGCTAACCGAGTTAATGAAATCAACCCGATGAACTAGGTTTCTGAATGTACCAGCCCCGCTAGATGACATAGACTGTGCTACGCATGCACTAGTCCTCTCTCCATCAATTATTAAGTTTCCAAAGAAATTAAATCCAGAAAGGCTACCTCCACCCCCAAAACCGTATGAAATTACACGACTAGGTGAATCATTAGTTATGACTGGTCTATTTTTATACCCGATCAGGTGATATCCGGTAGAGCTAAAATTAATCGCATAACTTCTTGTATAATTCCCTGATAGGTAATAAGTCTCACCACCAAGATTATCAAACGCTCCACCAGTGATTGTCTGCTTCGGCCCAGTAGAGCTGGTAACATTTGTATAATCAGCACCAAGCGCCTCGGCAAGTTGAATCTGGTTATCATTAACCTTGGTGAAACGATATAAACCAGCAGGGAAACCACCCTCTGTAGCGCCAGATAAATAAATAAAGTTGTAGTGATAAATCGGGCAGATATCAGCCGTTGCTGCATCGGTATCAACTGATGTGAAAGCCCCTGTTTGCTCTACGATTTGAGTTGAGTCGGTATAGGCTGCCGTTGTAAGGCTAACCCCCCAAGGGTCAAGGCCATCATTACCTGCGTCACCATCATCCTGATCGTAAAAGCGAATAGGTAACGTGCTTTCAGTGATGGGATTCAATTCTTTAGTCAGAGAAGCAAACCTTACTTGACCATCAATACCGCTTGGTGACATAACCTCAACCGTGACATTAAAGTCACCAGCCACAGGAATCATGGCATGCAGCGTGCCCTCAGAACTATCCGTTAAGAGGTTATGCGCTTCTTCTGTAACAGGATTAATAATGCCAAACCAGTCTGGAACCGGGTCACCGTTCCGATATGAAACCTTGATGCGAATATCAAAGTCTGTGAATTCGTTAACAGCTCTTGTACTCAGTTTTCTACTTGCTGCGCTTAGAATGTTGCCTGGAACAATCTTAACTACTAAATGCTTAGGAAGAATGTCTACAGTAGGCACAACCTCAAAGCCTGCAACCACAGAACCTAAGTTTTGTGCCTCAGTATTGGCTATACCGCGATAGTCTGCTGGTTGAGAGATTAGCGTGCCTTCACCCACCACACTTGAGCCGCCACGCATCCTCAAACTAATAATCGCAGCAAGCACCTTTTTATTCAGCATGCATTTTCTCCAGGCATAAAAAAACCGCCTTTAGGCGGTCTTGGTTTTGGTTGGTCATTGGATTTATGCTGCTGGAGCTTCCCACTCAGTAAATGTAATTGCAGCCTTACCAATGTCACATTTAATCCATGCTTTTTTAGTTGAAAGCTTTGGGAATTCTTCTGAGCGTTTTAATACTGTTCCCTTGATAGTTTCGCCGGGCTCTGTTGATGCTGTCTCTGCATAACGGCAGGTATCTCCGTCATTGCAAACTAGACCTTCAAGACCGTCAGCCGCGGATATTTCTACCCAACCATCAGCGGGTATTACTTCATATGTAATTGAGGTAGACATTCTTATCTCCATCTAATAGACGTAAAAAAACCGCTTTCGCGGTCTGTGTTTCGGGTAGTTGTTTCGGTTAGTATTGACGGACTATTTTTAGTGCATGGTTATAATCAGTGAGCCATGCTTTATGGCAGTGGTCTTTTTGAAAAAGCCAGAACAAGGTATCAACCATTTTCATTGCTCTATACCATCCTGCATCTGCGTCTAGCTTTCCTTGACGGAAGCATCTGGCACTTATGGACTCGTCAGGATTGCCGCCTAAAAGTAATCCGTTCGCGGCTTGGCTCACTAGAGTCAATGCATTGAAAAAGCGAACACTGGCAAAAGACCTAATCTTGCTAAGTATTGAGCGCATTGAATAAACCCTGAAGTTGTTGGTCTGACACATTAAACTCACTGCAATAGTCATCCATCATTGGATCGTCAATACCCAGATTTTGAGCAGCGTTCCATCTTTGTTCGCGCTTCTTGTCAGCTTCAATGAAAGCCATGAAAGCATCGAACTGGTTCGTATCGATGAAATAGTCGATGGCTTTTAACTTTGATAGCGTTGAATGATTATCTAATTTTTTTTTAAAAATCATCCATGCGGCGTTATTCTCATCAGCAATCTCAGGCGCTCTATCTGTTTGTGGATTTGCCCCTGAACCAATAATCTCACCGTTCAGTCTATGAACAAACATTAGCTTCTATCCTCAATCCAGCCCGTGACAATGACTTTTAGGTTCTGCCCATTTTCTGCAGTTCTTCTCGCATATATTTGTCTTGAGGATCCGATGTAAACATCTATTTCGGCAGCTGAACGGGTAGATTGTGATGACGCGCTAAGCGTATGCATGGTGGTTATATCTGGGTCGACATCTGATTGATTTACACTTGTTATAAGAACTGCTGTAGCCTGACCAGATGGAAGTGACTCATACGAAACAAGCAGCTTAGCTCTCACATTTGGAGGGCAGCTTAAGACACCAGATACAGGGTAAAGCGTTCTTGTTGTACTAGGATTTGTTGCTGAAATATCAGCAACTAGAGCAACTGGTGATATGGAAAGCATGCTTCCATTACCGATAACGCTAACGTTTATCAGGTTTCCATCTGCGTCAGTTGGTCTAATCGCTATGCATTTTATAATCGACCAACCGCTAGGAGGTGTTGCTCCATTCGTAGTCTCAGCATAGACATCTAGCGAACCGTCTGAATCTTTTCTAATGAAAAATATATATACAACCCCTGACGCTGGAAGGGTTCCAACCATGCCACCGTTACCTGTTCCTGCGGAAAATGTAGCGTCCAGTCGCTTTGTCATACCTGCTGCTAGGATATTTGAACCATACCTACCAGCACTAATATCAATGTCATGTTCTAAATCTGTAACATTATTTGTAACGACTAATCCGGACACAATCGGAGTTGATTGATCAGGTGTATTGTCAGCAATGATCTGCTTTAAAGCATCCAAAACATCTGATTCTTGCGCAGTATCTGGAACTCCGCTCGGTGTCACGCCACCTTCGGCTAAAATAGCATCACGACTACCTAAAAAGTCATTCATCCATGCCACTTCTAAAGGTGTACCATCCTCAGATGATGGCGTTGAGTCATTCCTGAAGCTGCCTGTTATATAATCTAAAGATGCAGCATCAGCATTGTCTGGATATGTTGTTTTGACATTTATTGTCATTATTCGCCCCTATATCTTCTTGCTCTGATATCTTCTTGCCCAGCTCTTACTGCATCAGCAGTTGGGGCAGCCCTATAAAAATCTGATTTTTCTGTGATACCTAAAAATTGAACGCCTTGCGGCCTTTGAATTAAGTCTGAATTAAAAAGTGCCCATCTTGTTAGTGGGTCGATATCACCAGAAAACTCAATACCGAATGTCATATCCTGATTATCGAAAACAGAGATGTATTCGATATTTGGAGCTATGATCATCATCTGTTTTAATATGCTTCGGATGGTTGCATCACCATTGTTTTTCGCTATTTTGGCTTTAATTGCAATGCGAAGTAGACCATCTGACATAGTAGAATCAGATGCAGCGGTTTTGGCTGATGCTCTTGAACCATCACCAGCCCTTGCTTGCGTTGATTCAACTGCGTCAGCCCTTACTTGATCAAGCGGAATGTTGGCAATAAACCCACGGTCAATAACGACGATTCTTGCAATGATGTCAAGCTGTTCACCTGCCGCCGTATCAATATCGTATGAATACCTAACCGCTTCAGCCGCAGCTTCTATATCACCGCCTAGTTTACGGGCAATATTCATCCAATCGACTAGCTTCGGCTTAGTCCGATACTGACTGTAAATCCTATCTGGCAGATTCATTAGGCAATCGTCACGGTGATGTTTGATTCAGTCCAACGGCTTAGCTCGTTATATGCAATCGCCTGATTGGTTGTTGCGCCATTAACTGTAAGCGCCGATACATAGGCGTTGCCGTAAGGCTCAATAACATGATTTATTGGTGTATAAAGACTGCTATAAGGCACTGACTCGCCTATTTCAAAACCTCTATTTCTAAACCCGCATGAGGGAGAAGTCATTGACCCGTTAGCAAACTCAAGAAAGGCTTCTTGTATTAGGTTTTCAATGTCTTCCGGTAATTCGTCATTGTCATCAGTCAGCTCAATTGCGATCACCATATCGACATAAGTTGGTCGATTGAAAAGAATTGGCTGTGTGTTTGTTAGATATTCTTCGTCCGTGACGATGACAGTTACATCATCACCAACATCAACTAATTGTGGTCCAGGGTTTTTCTTTAAATAAATAGCATAAGCGACATCATAATCATCACCACCATCTACGATGACGGCCATTGAATGTGCAGGTAAACCGTGTGGATTAAAAACCGGATCAACAGTTGCAGAACCAGTAAAGTTTTCGTAAACCCTAACGCGCCTTACACCTTCTACCGAGTAAAGCTCTCCATATGTTGAACCAACCTGATTTGATCCAGGTCTAGCCACTGAAGCTTTACGCTTTAGTCGTAGAGATGCGTCTCTTTCTTTTGTTGTGCCTGGTGTTGCTGGTGAAGGATTGGTAACGCTCACCACCCCTGACATGGTAGTAATTATTTTAGTCAACGTTCCAGCATCAGCTTGAGTCTGACCGATAACGGTACAGGTTGCTGTAGCGGTGGCCTGCCCTGAACCATCCAAGGTATAAGCCTGATCAATCACCCATCTTGAACCCGTTGTTTCTGATTCAATAATGGCACCGGACAAAACCGTTGCGCCTGGATTGCCACTGAATAACAGCTCAACGTCTGAAGGTGTACCCAGTGATCGAGTGGTGAATGTCAGTGCAGAGACAATATCTAACTCTTTACCACGCGCTTTGTTTGGGTCTTTCGAGTTGTAGGCTTGTTGCAGTGTTTCATCGAGTGCAGAGAACACCTCTGCATCATGAGCCATTTTTAAACCATCTGGCGTTGATGGATCGAGGTTCCAATCAGCATCAATATCTAAATAAAGTTGACGCTCTTCATCGTACCACTCGTTCTGAGTTTTTAACTTATAACCCTGAGCTGTCAACTGTGCCATTGTATAAAACCTCTGTTTCGCCGAATTTTGTTAGCACATAACTTGATACAGTTATGGTTCTTTTTTGCAGGTCATAATCAAGATTGAAAGATAGAAGCCTTACCACGCCAGGTGTTCGTGCAATCCTGTTTCTCAGTAGTGACTCGACATTATTCAAGTTTCCGAATTTGCCAAGTATCTGCTGAAACCATGGCGTGCCGTCTGTTACATCACGGAAATACTCACCCAAGAACAGCTTTAACCGTGTCACGCAGGTTTGTGCAATCTCTTCTCTTCCGGATATAAAAATATCGCCATACGTGACGATATCGCCGTTTTCATCTAATGCTCTTACCGTCATACTGGTGGCCCCGAGTTTCCTGCACCTGGATCAACGCCTGAGTGAACATGATCTTCACCACTGATAGAACCGCTACCCCACACAATGTTTTCAGGTGTAGTGATAAGGCCTTCAGGTGTGATCACAACATTATTAATAGTGACTGTTCCATCAGCCGCCATGCGTATATGTCCTAGACCGTTTTCAATCTCAATGCTGTCATCGTTTTTTAACCATGCGTACTGACTGCCTGATTTGTTTCTCAGCCTGATACCGTTATTCTGCAAATCAGCAAGCACATTGCCATCACTGCGAAACCCAGGAATAAAAAAGGCATCTTGTAAGTCATGCATACGCCCTATTGGGTTTTGTGCAATACCACCTGTGTTTTTCCAGCCATCGGTACAGCGCTGAGAGAACATGATCAGCCCTTCACAGCCTTTATTGATCTCGTATTCAATGCAGTAATCGCCGCCAGGGAAATGCACTGGCACATCAATAATTGGCTTTAGTGCAAACGAAGCACCATTTACGTCAACACGCTCAATACCTACTTGTATTTGTGCACGCTGCTTACTGCCTGAATCAATCAAAGAAATAACATACCCAGGTACGCAGGTATAAACGCCCTTCATTAATTCTCTAAAGGCGGACTCAATCATTCCAGATGAGCTATTCGTGTTAGGTGAATTACTCATCGTAGATATTTAAGCCCTTGTTTATAGCTGTCATTGACTCGCTCAACTGCTTCGCCGCGAGTAATCGTGTCATCATCGTTTTTATCAAGCCCGGCGTTTTGGGCGTATTCTCTCGCGTACTTGCCGACCTTTTGCCAAAGCACGTATGAATCAGCACGATTAATTCCAGCAGGCCACAACACAGCCATATAAGCATCACCTATATTTCTAATGCGGCTTGCATAGTCCTCATAGTAGCGTTCAACATAATCAAGCTGCTGTACCGCTGTCATTCTGGATAAGGCTGCTGTACTGGTGCCTAAATAGCGTGCTGTTGACGGAATGAACTGAATTAAACCTGTAGCACCTGACTTATTAAACGCCGATGGGTCAAACGAGTTACCCGTTTCAAACGCAATGACTGACATGATCCAGTCAGCATTCATACCAAGGTTATTAGCAATTTCTCGAACCTTAGCCCTAAATTCTTTTGATACTTTCGCGCCCCAAACTAATGAGCCAGTTGATTGCTGAGCATCAATGTTTGGTGCTGTCTGTGTTGCTGCCTGTCCCGGCCTAATAGCGTCAATCGTCAAGTCCCATGTATCACCATGACTATCACCTGAGTAAGACATAGCCAGCACGTTATAGAGTCCATTTGCCGACGAGTCACCAGATAAAGGTTGAATAAAGATATTGCCCGTATTAAAGGTACTGAACTCTGACTTAACGTTAATACGGCTGGTTGTACGAATATATGGGTTAATCCGCATATTCACATTGACACCAAGGCCATCAGGACCACGATTAACTTCAGGCATGCCAATCATGCCCGTGTACTGATTCACCTCAAATATCGGCGTGCTACGCGTTTTGCCTTTCCTGGTAATAACCAGCGTTCCGCGCTCATTGACCCATGTAAAATTAAACTGGTAACCGAGATCGTTTAATATCTTGGGTATATCACCATCAGCAATAAACCCACTGATAAATACCGGGTTGTCATTAAACTGCGTTTCGTCAAGCTCAAGGCGTCTAGGCCATGAGTTGGCCAGGTCTTTTAATACATCAACAACCTTTGTGCCTGCGCCGTATGATGCATTGGCAGAGCCTCTATCATTAGCTGGTGAACCTGACTTGCAAAGCATTCTTGTTGCTGTACTTGCGCCTTCCCTTTCTGGCAGTACGTTAGTGATGATTCCGCTAAAAATCTGGTCAACACTGTTTTCAAAACCAGCTCTTAGCGTGATGGTAGAATCTTTACTTATCACATTGCTTTTAGCTAAGTTATACAGCCTGATATCTGCAAATGACTGTGTGTTTTGAGGTGACACAATCACGTCAAAAACAATTCTTAACTGTCTATCGCTACCACCCTTTGCAAACTCAACACCGTCAATGTCAAGTTGCCACCGTCTTAAGTATTGAGCCATTACGGTGTCCAGATTAGAGCGTTGTCGATACCTAAATTATCTAGCGTGACCTCTTCACCGATAAATACGAGTGAACCAATACCAAGCTGATAGCCTTCGATAATATTGGCGTTCGGCTCAAGCATTGCACCGTAAACAAGCGGCGTGCCATCACGGTATAAATCAACTGTCCATGCAGGTAAATCTAGGTATGACACGTAGTTAATAACAAAATCGATGTAGTTGTTACCAAGCTGCATTGAAAACTGCTGATGCGCGTTTTCTGAGCCGGCCAGTAATGGAATGGTGATCATATATCCACCCCGCCATATTGCAGCACTTGTTCAATGGCTGTGGTTTGCGCTGCTGATGGATCAGAACCTACACGCTGACCACTTTTCACATCAGCCGCCGCCGCGCTTTTACATGGATCACCATCGGGAAGTTGCACTTGTGAAGGTTGCAGAATATCTGGCAATCTATCAAGCGTAATCAGTTCTTGCAGTTCAGCAATAAAGATTAAGCCGTTTTCATTCTGTGCATTGCTTGTCCGGCTAATTCTGGTAATCACCATGTTAGCCAGATTTGCATCGACGGTATCTACATCAAAAGGCAGGCCGACTACCATCAAATCAATGAGGAATTGCAGCGCACTTGACGCTCTTGTCTCATTGGAACCAGACAGGAATCCGATAGATAAACCAGCAATGGTCGCAATATACGGGTTGTTACTATCAATCTCTGTAGCTAGTCCGACAAAATCAGTCAGAATCGGCTTGATAGGGTTATTACTAACAGCACCTGTCAGGTAATACTTAATCGGGTTAATGATTCGGTGATCGTTAACCATCGCCCCAGACTCAACCGGATAGCGTGTCAGCTGAATACTCGCATCAATGGTGTCTTCTAAAACAGCATCAAACTCATACCCGGCAAGCTTAGGTGACTGCCGAAATAGTAAATTAATGACACTCATTTATCTGACCGTGGTTGATTGCATGTCGTCGATAGTGGCCTGCTCACGTCTTTCAATAACATTAGTTACTTTTGACTCAATCGCTCTACCATCTAACTCAAGGGTAATATCTAAATTGTTCTTAATTTCAGGTGGTGTGTATTTTGTCACTTCACCTGTCGATGTATCTCTAAACGTAAAATCAGGGGTGATGGTTTTTACATCATTACTATCTACAGCGCCTTGACGCATATCATCAACACCTAACCAGCCGCCAACACTTGATTTTGTGTCATCCCATGCATTACCTAGCGAACCATTTTTATATGACTCATAAAGCATCACACCCGGGTGCATTGAATAACCACTCATAATGGCTGACTTAGCGGCATTTGATGGATTTTCTATCGCGCTCTCGATAAAGCTTTTGTTGTCGTCAATAAAATTGCCGAAAGCATCTAATATTCCGTTAATGCCTGGTAACATGCTTGTTGCCAGAGAGTTTCCAATACCCTCAATTCTTAACTGAAGTTCTGCTATCTGTTTGTTATATTCTCGTGCTGACTCCGTGGCTTTTGTAAAATCACCTGTCAACTCTGCTACTCGTGCAATGTTTTGATCTAAAGCCTGTCTACCGCCCCTCAATGACTGCATGACCGCATCAGAAAAACCGAAAGACTCTTGCAAAATACGTTGCTGGTCTTTGTTTAGCTCAGGCGTTAACTCAGCCAGTATTTTGATAAATTCTTCACTATCTTTGGCTTGTGTTAATGCAGTGGTATCAATACCAGCTAAGGCGATATTTTGAAAATCACCAAAGTCACCTTTTACTCTGAAATTGGTTAAAGCTGTTTCAACACGTTTTAAGGCTTGCTCTGCTTCGCTGGCTTCACCGCCAAGCATGGTTAGCGCACCGCCATAGTCATGCACAAACTTGGTGGATGCATCCATGCCAGACGTTGATAGGTTAAGTTTATCTATTCTGCTTCCAGCGTTAACAGCAGCAAGACCAGCGCCGACCATAGCGCTCACCATTGCCGCGCCAGCAAATCCCGCCTTTGTTCTGAAGCTATCTAAGCCCTTATCAACTTTCTCAGAGCCTTTATCAAAGTCCTTTGTATCAAGGCCTACACCGACAAGGAAGTTTTTTATTGTATTCACTATTTATTCGCCACTGACGCTTTGTAATCGGCAATCATTTGATTCATTGTCTGATTAAACATTTCAACGTCCTCAAGTGAATAGGTGCCATTATTAAGCTCAGCCCATGTGCATAACGGTGGACAGATGCCGTGAATGCCTGTGCATGGGCGCATCAGGTGCCAGTTTATTGCTGACTTTCTTGCATTGCCTGAATTGCGGCGCTTTTTTCTTCTGCCCAGTAGGTAAAAAAACCTTCAAGGTTCCACTTCAATACTTTTGCACGTAGCCGGTTGTAGTCGGTGACCTTGCCGTCAAAGTCTTTGTAACCGATAAAGTCTTCACGCCCACTGATTGTGATACGAGACATTAAAAGCTCATCGAACTTTTGTTTAACCTGAAATGGCAATGACATCATCATTGGAAATAAAACTGATTCATCTGCATCAATATTGTTTTCACCGGCTGCAACAAGACGCTGAATTAATGCAGCCGTCAAAATGCTCAACACTTCATCTTGCTGTACAGCTGATGCACGCGCCACGTTGTAAGTGGTATTACCAACGGTGAATGATTCAACCACGGACATTATTCGCCACCTTTAATGCCAGTCCAAGCGTTTAGTTCGATCATGTATTCATCGTCAGATATTGTCTGACCGCCACGATTTACAGGGCCATCATTTACAATTACGCCTTCAGTGCCAATAACTTTTTCAAGTGTGCCGATAACTTGTCTTGTGTAAGTAATTGTCGCATTGCTATTAAATAACGATTGCATATAGGCTGAGTCTGGACTGCCAGGATTTAATGATAAAGTCACTGCTCGACCTGGGTTCACCCTATCAAGACGAACCGCACCGCCACCTTTGCCTCTGCGTAACGTTGCTTTTGGATCAATAGGAGCTTCGCTAATTGGCTGCTCAGACTCGCCCCAATCAGTAATTTCTCGACCATTTACCGTTACAACAATCTGTTCAACGCTGAAATTATTTATTGCCATATCAGTTTTCCTTAAAAGACGCTTAGGTCGATGATTGATTTATGGATGGCACCTGCTCGGAATATACGAACTCGAATAGGGGCTGATAGTCTGATATTTCTATCCTCATCAGATATAACTAATATATCTTCAGGCTTGGTTAGGATTTCATAACCTACAGTGTATTTCTCAATGCCATCATCGGGGTCTGTATAGATGCGCGGCCCCATGTATCCGTTAGTGATGAACTTCTGGCAATCATCTTCAACAGATGCAAGAATTACTGCCTGTCCTCGTGGCGTTTGTCTCAGTTTTGTTGGGACATTTGCAATGGTGTTGTATGTGCTTACCGTCAACGTATTAATAAACGCATCAAGGTTGACCACATCATCAATGTATTCGCCGTAGGTGCTGTGCGTGATGGTGTTTAACCAGCGGCCAACATCAGATGAGCCTTGCAGTTCAACTGTTGCATAAAATGTCGCTTTCTTCGTGTCGGCTTCCATTGCGGCAATTTCACTGCCTTTTAAGTCCTCAGAAGCAACGCCAGGTGACTTTTTAAACTCGCCGGTAATGGTTGTGTTTTCACCACTGTAATTGACGGCTGCAAAATGTTTAGCTAGCGCCGTTCCTGCGTAAGCATCAGTAGCATGAGCCGCTGTGTAAGCATGGCGATAACCCAGTGTGGTTAATTGTGTGGCAATATCGGTATCATCATTCTGATCACGAATTGCAGCTACTGCTGTTCCAGTTTGATTATCAACAAACATACTTGCATTTTCTTCACACCATGCAGCCGCCAATAACACCTCTGCCGCATCTGCGTATGTGTCAGCAGTGAAAAGCGTCCAATACCACCAGAATGAATCACGGGCCTTGTTAAGTGTTGCTGTTAATGTGGCATCGGCTGGATCGGTAACCCAGATATTAATTTGACGCATCTTAGGTGTGCCGCCTAGCCATTTAGCAGCGGCTTTATATGTGTCAGTGGTATCAGCGTAATCCGCTGCCACTTCAGTAATATCGAAATAGGTTTTGTATGTGTCTTTTGTTAGCGATCCAATCTCTGTCGAATCAGCAAACAATGTAGCTGATGCAAAATTGGCAAAGCCCAAACCAGCAGGGCTGATTCTCGCATTTACCTGAATGATTCTGTCTGCTGGATAAGCCATTTGTTAGCCTCTTATGTCTATATCAATTTCTTGGATGGTGTCGCCATCCTCGTTTTCCGCCACAATGGACGTTCCCAAAATGTTGTTAACGGTGTATTTCGTGCTGAGTTCTGCCCATAGATAGAGCTCAATACGCGCACGTTGCTCAAAGTTGCTTGATTGCAGCGCCGTTAAATTGAGAACGCCGCTTGTGTTTCTAATGGATAGTTTGTGTTTGAATAAATCCCATGTGACGGTTTCTATTTTTCCCATCTGCAATAAGCGTTCAGCACGCTCTAATGCTTCACCGCGAAAGAACTCAACGGCAACCGTGATCATGGCTTGTGGTCTTACATCTGATTCAACGAGATCGCCCGGTACATCTTTTCGATAGATGTTGGCCTGACCTCTTTCCTCAATGGCATAGCGTGGATTTACTGAGGCATATTCGCCTTGTGGCGCGTCTGCGTTCTGTGCATAAAGCATGCATTCAGGAACGCCCGTTAATGCCAATATATGGGGGCGTAAGATAGTGAATAACTCTTCATTGGTCATCGTATCTCACCACCACTATTTTTGCGTAATTGCGATTTTCCCTTACATCACGAGAGACAATCTTCCAGTCCTCATCAAGAAACTGCATATCCTTACCAAGCTTTAGCAGAGCAAGGTTTCCGTCATTGATATAGAGTTTTCTTGAATCCAATATCCGCTGACCACCCATTAACAGATTGCCAAGCTCTTTATCATTTAAAGGCTGAATATCTGCCGTATAGACTTCTGTTTCAGGTGTTCCCTCTTCCCAAATACCGTCAACATAACTGCCAGCGCTATAAATCAGCGTGACCTCACCAGACTCAAACACATCATCGATATGACCCGACATACTTAAGCTCATAACGATTCCTCTGGCTTTTTAGACGATACGATGTGCTTGATACTCGCCCTCATAGCGCCGGTATCAATTAGCGGATTAGAGCTGCCTTTACGCTTAATTGTGCTTGGCGCATTAGGCGGGCTTCTTAAATCCGTTATATATTCTTTAACATTACCGACAGCCAATAAACCAACTCGCTCGACAATCTGTTTGCTGGTTAATCCGTCTTTAATGCCTTTCTGAATGGTATGCAGGTACTCTTGATTACCTTTCGCAACGCCTAAATCAAGAAAGGGCCTTGCTGGCACTCTGTCGTTGCCAAAATGCTGAGTAGCGCCGAGCGTTGCCATAGTGAAGTTTTCACCCTCAACATTGCCTGCATCTTCATGAATACCAATCAAGGCATACTCACTACTAAACTTGTCTAACTCTTTTTTTAATGCGTCCCTGACTTGTTGCAGTCCGGTTATTTTTACGGTCACTAGACTGCTCTCGCACCCATGCCAGCACGACGACGAAGACGTAAAAACTGAACGCCGTAGTTGGTCAGTGAAAGCCAGTCATCTCCTGTTTCCTGCATTGCAGTTATCCGGTACTGAATAGATTCATCACCAACGGATTTTTGCGACACATTTAAACGGGCATTAGGGCTGATATTGCTTGTATCACTGGCATCTTGTGTCAGGTAGGTAACTGACAACCAGTGCGCAGCGTAGTAATACATGCCACGCCGCTTGAAGTTGTGCCCTTCATCTTCAAATCCACCCCAACCACTACCGCCTGTTTCCGAGTCAGCCTCATACAGTGCATTTTCTACAATGGCATCAGGCCACTTTGTATCATCTGCAAAGGCGGGCTGAACACCACGAAACGAGGCGATAATTGATGAGGTGATGTCCATTTGATTAGTCTTCAGATTCTTCTAACGCTTAACGCTTTTTCAAGTTCTTCTTTCAACTGCTTGATAGTCCAGCTTGATTTAGCTTCAATACCTAATGCTTCAATGTCTTCGATTAACTGTTCTTTTTCAGTTTTAGGTTTGTCTTCAGATTCTTCTTCCGTGACAACAACCAATTGACCTTGTTTGATTAATTCTTTCACAAAATCAAGCTTTGCCATTTTTGCTGTGATTTCAACGGCGGGATTGTCGCCAGGTAAAACTTTGACTGATTTTTCACCTTGACTGTTAATACCGATGATTCTTGCTGTATTGTTTTTAACGAGCATATCTTTCTCCAAAAAAATAGCCCCGAATTAACGGGGCTGAAGCTGATTAGATTAATGTGCGATATGCACCTGACAACGGATAACGGAACTCAACACCAGATACCTTGTATTCAGCAGGCACCATGATTTTCAGACCGTCTAACTGTGGAGCTAATGGACGCCACATCATAGGTATATGCATTACCAAGTTTTCTTGGTTGTACTCATACGCCATCATGCGATCTTTAGTCACAGTTGGATCGTATTTCACCAGTTCCTCTTGTGATAACTGAAGGCGTGGCACGATACGAAGTGGTTGACCTGTCATTTCCGTGTAGACGTTACGTTCACGAAGTAAAGCCAGAATGGTTTTATCTGGGTTTACATCGCTGACCGGAGTGGTAGCAAGCTTGCTCCAACGTTCTGACGGTAATACAAGTGTATTAGCCGCATGAATGTTTGAAGAATTGATCCAAACACTTTTTAAGAAGTCGTTAATGTCAGCCAGAATCTCAAGTGCGGTAGTGCCTGCATCATTCCAATCTAACGTTGAGTTATCCAGCGTTAAGTTAGGGTTATTGAATAAGCCAGTCATGCCGCGGCCTGAATCACCGAAATAAGCAACGCTCTGGATATGCTCTTCAGCACCACGGCGTGCACCGCGCGCCAATGTCACATCAAGCGGCATACGTGTCTGTACAGACTTTTGCAGCTCATCACGACTATAGCTGAATGCATTACCAGCGTAACCTACAGGAATAGATGATTTGTGCGCATTTGCAGCGACGTTAGGCAGATCATCAGCGTTAGCACCAATGAATTTACCCATGGTTGCAGCATCAATGCTGATGTAATCAACACTATCCACCCATTCAGGCATACTGGTATCAACTGGGATTAAATCCATATAGTTGATATTGAGGTATTTAGCCTCATAGAGGCGCTCTTCTAAATTGGCAAGCTGGCTGATGTAAAACGCTACACCATCATCCATCGTGCGAATATTTTCATCAAAGCTTAACACCGCGCCTTTAGCCAGACCCAATGCTGGCAAGTCACGATCAAGCGTAACGGTTTTGTGTCCCATGTTTAGCCTCCTACGACAATTGATAATGCAGCTAAACCGCCAGAAGCAGCACCGCTGATAAATTTCGCATTAGGCATTGCAATCGCTGTAGTAGCACCCGTGCCTGCTGCATTTGAAAAGTGACCGACTGTATCTAAGTCAGTACCGTTACCGATCACAACGTAAGCCGCTTGACCTGCTGTTACTGTTGCAATAACAGGGACGTAAATAGTGCCTACGGTTAATACGCTGCCATCACGTTTTGTTGGAACACCGTGAATGTCGCCATCCGCTACAGCGCGATTCATTTCACGACGAAGCACGCCGACAACATCAGCGATAACAGAACTATCGGTTAACAGTTCAAAACCTTCTTCACCATCACGAGCAACAGCCACGCCATAAGGCACGGTTGCGTCGGTAGTGTTGAGTTTTGATACAGTGTTGTTTCTTTGTGAATCAACCATCATGCCTGCAAGGGCTTTGTTATGGTTAATTGCATATCCGCCTTGTACAGCCATGATTAAGCCTCCTGTGCGCTTGGTTTGGACATACGCTCTTTGTAGTCTTCGTATGCGTCATTGGTTAATTGCTGGCCTCGTTCACCATCTTCAGCTAAGCGGCGATACTGCTCTTTTGCTTTGTTTTCAGGTGATTTTTCAGCCGATTCCAGCGCCATATCGAAAGAAGCCTGAATGTATTCAGGTGATTTATCTTTCCAGTCTGTTGCTGGACGTACTGCTTGCATTGCAGATCGCATAATTTCCACATCGTCTACTGAGTCAGTGGTGAATTGATCGCCTACAATTTTTAGAGCAGCGTCTTTTACTTTTGCAATCCGTTCGACGCGAGTTTTTAGCTCTTCGTCTGAGGATTTAACGTTAAGTGTTTTGATTTCTTCATCTTTGGCGTCGATTGTGGCCTTCAGGCGTTCAATCTCAGCTTTGGAGTCAGTAACCTCTTTGTTCAATCTGTCGAATGCATCAGTAACGAGCAGAGCCGTTGCCTCGTCCTCTACATCAACAGATCGACCAGAATCTAAAACGATTTTGTGTGTCATGGTCATTTCTCTTTGTTGGTGGTTGTCAAAAATACGGGCTTGCCGTCCTGCTCGTGCCATAGGCACTATTGCAACGTGATTAATCTTGATGTCACGCTGCACATACTGGTAAGTCTCTCCGTTTGGAGCGGTTCCTTCTTGTTCTACATAGTCTGCTGTGTAGCCTGCTGATAGCTCAGCATTACCGGCGTTAATGTCGTCGATGGCTGCTTGGTCTTTGATGACTAAGTCAGCTAATACGAAGTCACCATCACGACGACCAGCGCCACGGACAATGCCTTTTGATGTTTGGCTGTAGTTTTTGGCGTTAACTAATTCGCCAGGGTGACGAATGGTAATGTCTGCACCGTTATAGCTGTCGAGCGATTCAGCTTTGAATACTTCGTCTTCTGGGCGATAAACAGTCACGATCGCATTTGGATCGCCATCAAGCTGTAATTCCTTGCGTGTGTACTGTTGCGTGCCTGTTTTGGCTACACGCCCGGGTACTTTTAAAAAACCTTCATCGGTAAACTCTCGATGAGTCACCTTAAACGTGCTTTTGTCTTGAACGGTTATGCGTGTCATTAGCTGCTTTTCCTGTTCATATACTTCTCAACTGATTCTGTTGTTTTGGCTCGTGCTGTGCAGCGACACCCAAAATCAGAGCCAGGTTGTATCGTTTCGCCTTTATCGTTCTTTGGTAGGTCATCCCACCTGTAAACGCCTTTGCCGTACTTGGTTTTCTTGTCAGCAATTAAGCGGTGCTTATGCCTTACTCGCTCATCATCACTATCCAGCCATTGGAAATATTCAAAGCCAGCATCAACTTGACGCCGCTTATCTATCTCGCCGTTAACTTTGGCGGTTTGATCGCGGGCAATGAATCGGGCTCGACGCTGAGTTACGCCATAGTCATCAGATAACTGTTTGGCAATATCACGAGCTAGCACACCATTCCTCATGCCCGTTAAGACAGTGTTTGCAACGTTGTTTAAATATTGCTCTGGAATGGACTTGATTAAGTTGGCATTTTGCGTGGTGGCTGCGCTTAAGTAATTACTCATCTTTTCTGAATTACCAAAAGCGTTAATGCCAAACTTTGCCTTGTTCTTTTTATCAACTGACTTTACGGTTGAGCTGACAAACTCACCAGCTATCAGCTTTGATTTTTCGTCAAACTCTCTTGATGACCAGATAGCCTTTAGAATATTGAGAATGTTGCTTATTCTGTCGGGCCATGCTTCATCGGCTACATATTGATATTCAACCTGCTTAATAGCTGGTATCAATTCTTTATCAATCGACTTTTTAACCAGGTTTACAATCCGTTGAAGTTCAACGTTGTATTGAGTGCCTACTCGCAGCATTATTCATCTGCCGTAGTTTCAGGCTCATCCCGGTCAAACAAGTTAGCGTCTTCCAAACCCTCTAACTCTTCAATTTGATCATCATTAAACTGATAGGCTTCTGCTGATTGAAGTCTGCGCTGTACCTGTGATTTTTGAATGACGCCAGCATCTAGCAGTATAATGTCGGTTTCTGCTTCTGTTTTTGACGCTTCAGCTTCTTCTTTACGGTTTGGCTGATAAAGGCGATTCCATTCCCAGTTGAAATCTTTAGGCATGTTGCCAAGGGCAGAACGGACTAAAACCTGATCAAGCACATTTACAGGTGGAGCAAGCTGGCTAACCTGCCATGAGCGTACATCGTCGTAATAGGTTCTTAGTTCGCTATCACCTGACGAATTAAGGCCTGATGGTGACTTACCGAATAGCTTTGTCTCTGGGATGCGTGAAGCACCGCAAATCCAGCTCATCTGTGTTTCCATAACTGGAGCTACGCCAGACAGATTGAGCGTCAATCTTTCCAGCTTTTCTTCACCATCTAATAATGAAAGCTTAAACAGCGACTTCATCATGCTGTACAAGGTGTATCTATCAGTGATTGCAGATTCTTGGTCTGACGTTAAATCATCAGCCAAACCCTCTCGTGTAATCACATCAAGGTTAGCTTCTTGCATTAACTCAGAGATACCTTCATATGAGGCAACAGTCTGCTTTAAATCAGAAATACACTTACGTAATTCTGAATCTCCCCAACCCATTGTGACTTGACGCTGACGGCGTGGAAGCTTTGCCCCCATGAATTTAGCAAAATGTGTCCAGTGAATACGCTGGTTACCCTGATATACCGTGTAGTATTCAGGCATCAGATAATTCTTAGCTAATGGGTTCCAGTTGTTAATTGAAAGCGGCATTAGCTCATAACGGTCAAACACAATAAGACGTTCTAAATCGCCTTTTTTAACCTGGTTAACGTTTAGCGGTTTCTCTAAGTCCTGATTGGTGAGCATTAAGACAGCTGCACCACCGTATAAACGGCCCCAAGATAGCGCCTCGTTTACTGTTTGCTGTAAGTCGTGCCTATCTTCTTCAATGCGAATTTGTTCTGCGTCCTGACATTTAATAGCACGCCATTCACGCACCATGTCATCAGCAGGAATATCAACAATCTGACGCGCTAACCAGTTCGACTGATAAGCCGCTTCAAGCTGCATATAGTCGTTAAATGCATCAAGCGTGAACTTGCTATGGTAGTTTTTAGACGAAGCTGTCCCCAAGCCTGTCATAACGTTTTCTAATCCGTCACTGGCTGGTAGGTTTTGCTTTGTCATTTTGTCTCCGCGCTGTTAACGCATTTAAAGCATGTCGGCGATATTCGCACGCGCCACTAAGCTTCTACTGTTGGCGATAATGAAAGAATCAGCGATGTTGGGAGAATCAACTTCTCTTGCCCTTAACTGCTTCTTGCTTTCCACCATCTCTTTGCCTGAAGAGCTATACGTTTTCTCAACAACGGATAATTCTTCCTTTAACTTTTCAAGGAGTTTTTTATCTATCTCACTTGATATGCTGATCATTTGATCTGCTCTAAACTTTCTGCCCTTTGTCACGGCTAGATAAGTGTTTTTAAATCTGTCTGATACAGCTCGCCATGCCTGGGCTTTCAGGTTCTCAAAGTGATCTTTATTCTTAATCTTGCCAGCAGTGCTGTAATACTTTTCTGGCTTAGCCACTTTTGCTGCTGCATTAAATTTAAAGTGCTTGCGCCATTTAAGGTTATTGAAATGCGCACCAGTGCCAGCACCAACGCCGATGGAGTCATACCCTATCAGTGAGGCGTTTAATCGTTTAGCAGTGTTTACGACGCGCCCAGCAGACTTATCAAGCTCATCTTCACCAGCTTTCCACTCATCAACATGAACAGCAACATAACCATCCATTGTGGTGGTGGCATTCGCATCATCGCCATCATCGGCAACGTCGTAACCTACCGTTACACCGCCAAGCCATTCACCACTTAATGGTGTAATCTTTAAATGCGCATCAACTACAGCCTCAATCCATTTAAGCTTGATAATTGAGTTTTCGCTGCTGTCTTTTGGCACGCCCAAATAAACGTGCTGGTATTCTTCGTAGTCGTCTTCTTTTAACTGCTCAATCTCTTTTCTGCTCGTTTCAGATAAAAAAGGATTTTCATCGTAATTTATTAATCGAGAAACGCAGTCTTTAGGTGGGTCAACGACAAACCGCTTGTGAATGTAATCTGTTTTAAACCTAGGATTCCAAACAAGCCATATTTCAGACCCTTCCTTGCGGATAGTTGGCCTGAGGACTTTCATTTGCTCTTCAGTAAGCCCTTCGGCTTCCTCAATCCAAAGTATGTCAGCACCCTCGACTGACTTAATATCAGTGAGGTTTCGCTGTATTCCATAGAACATGAACTCAGAACCTGTAACCAGATTCTTTATTCTGTTGTTGGTGACGTAAAATCTATCTTGCAATCCAAACGCTGCAATTTTGTCTTTCAGTACCGTATAAACAGAATCATCAATCCTGTTCTGAAACTGCCTGACGCATAGAAATTTAACTTTGCAGTAATCAGCAATCCTTATTGCGTTGCCTGCTGCATCATGTGACTTACTTGAATCCCTGCCACCCCTTAATGCTTTGTATCTTGATTTAGTCGCCCAGAAATCTCTTAGAGCTGGGTTCATCAACATAGCGTTTATTCTTGCCTGTAGTAATCGTCTAAAGTTCTTGGCTGCTCATTATTAATCTGGGTGTTTTGCTGTACCTGTGTTGGCTTAGCATGTCGGTCGTTAATCTTGTTTGTAACGCTTATTCGATCGACACCCTCAACCAGCGCTTTAAAATCGGATCCGCTTTCGGAAACCTGAAGAAGCTCCCCCGCTTTCCGCATTGCGTTACTAGAAAACCTTTCAATATCTTTAATCAATGCAAGTTGACTGCTTACCTGGAAATCATGGTATTCAACCTGCTGTTGATTTAGTGTTGATTTTTCAGTCGCAACCCTTACTTCATCGGCGATTAGCTGTTGATTGACTCCCTTCTCCCATCCAAGTTTTTTTGCCTTCTTGGATATTGTGCTTCTATCAATATCAGTCTTGAATGAGATCTCTTGTAAGCTGGCCCCACCTTCAAACATAGCCTGAGCCATATCCCAGCTTTCTTGCGAGATAGCCATTTAGGCCACCAATGATTGCAATATAGCTTCTAGAGTTTTCTCTATATCTTGATCGTGATTAATATATTCAATTCGGATGCCGTTATCGTGGCAGTATTGGCGCTTTATTGAGTCTCTTCTTCTAGTTTTTATTAAAGCCTCTATGCCGCCAAAATAATCAACCGGTTCAAAGTGCTGAGCACCTTGATACTCAATAGCTATATTCATTTCTGGGATAAAGAAATCAATTCTTAGCGGGCCATCATCCCTCATTCCAGAAAACGTCTTCTCTCTTACAAAAGAAACGCCTCTATCATTAAGTAATGATTCGATAGCTTGCTCGCCTATACTTCCCTTTAGCTTTCCACCTGTTTCCATAATAATTGCCGTAGCAACCAACACAGCGACATATTCGACGATGGTTAAACCTTCCTGTTTCGCCTCTGTCTCAACAGTATTTTTAAACACTTGATCCAGCATCAATATGTCGATTGCGGTTTTTTGCTGGCTATACGTTAATGTTTTTAGTTTTGCGGGCCGGTCACTATCTAAAACGATTTTGATGGCGCTGATAATCTTTGTGTTTATCTCGCTTACACTGTACATCTTGGTGTAGCCCCTCACTGAGCTTGGTCACTGACCTTATAGGCTGGTTGGTGTTTCGTTGTTATCGTCTGATGAAAAAGGCTGAATATTTGCCTCATCGAGTTTGATTTGTGCTTTAACCCGCCTTTCTTCTAGACGGAAATGCTTTGCTTTGAAATACCAGTTGATTAATGCGTTAGTGATGTAACCAGCAAAAGCGAAGAATATACCCGCAACAATAGCGATAACGCCCCACTGCTCCGGAGTGAATAGACCTAACAAGACTAGGGCCCCACTTGCTGCGTTATTCGTTTTTTGTCCAGCAACGGCAATAACCTCTGCTGAATGCTGGGCAATCTCTATCCGCATTACTCTTCCTGTATAGCTCCCGTCAGTGTTCACATTGCCGACTGATTAAGGGTGTCGCGCAGAGAGGTGTGACGGGAAATCGGGCAATAAAAAAGCCCCGACCGAATTAACGATTGGGGCTTGATTGCTGAAACTTCATAGAGGGATAGGCTCTCTGTTTCGTAACTTTCCTATCCTGCTGTGCTGAGCTTTCGCTCACCTTACATGAACTATACCACCATCGTGACAAATGTCAGCATGAAAAGCGGCGGTTATATTGCGTCACATTAGCACCTTATCAGCGACCATATCCAGTATGGCTTTTACTTGTGCTCTGGCTCGATATTTTGACACCCGACCTAGTTTATCTTTTAGTTGTAGCCTTATCGCTATTTCTGAATAACTGCACTGTTTACGCCAGCACAAGCGGGCTAATTTCTGACGCTGCTTATCAAGTGACTCAATAACACCTTGGGTCAATATATCTTCTGGTGTCTTCTTCTCGTTAACAACACGCATACAGTCTATACCTAACACGCGTTCTTGCTCTGGTGATTGGTGCGGGTAACCTAAATCATCAGCCCCTTCCAGCGTGAAATATGCCCAGCGTTTCATTAAGCCGTCTGCTCTGCGCCGCTTTTCTTTCCTCGTATTCTCGTATGTGCTTTTCAACGACATTTAGAATCCTCTCCTCGCTGTCATATCTGCTGAATGTATCGATTAGGCACTCAGTTTCAATTTTGTGTATTCTTGGGCTTGTTGACCTAAGTACAATTATTTCGCCGTCAATGTAGAACACAAATGCCTCATACCCGTACTGGTTCTGCTTTCTGATATCTTTTATGAAGTCCCACTCCTCGATTGAGTCATCATCTAAGATCATCCACTCAGCCATGACTCACCTCCTCACAATTCAAATAAGCAATAATGGTGTCCTTTGCTGCTTCCCATCCGACACAGATAACAGCCATATAACCGTTGTCATTTAGCTTTGTTTGCCACCTGAGCTGATTTGCTGTGGCTTTACCTGCACTTGATTTGGCGTCTTTTGGTTTCTTCATCTCGATATATAGGCCATGAAAGCCGCCACGGGCTACAGGAAGGAATACATCTGGCACACCAGACTTGACGCCTTGAGCTTTTAACCTGGCTGCTGTTCTTTTGTTTCTATGCCCACCATTAGGTATGTGATGCATTAGCTCAAGCTCTGGGATGTTTGATATTGCAGCCCACTTAAACAGCGCTTCTTGATGTAGGTCTTCGCTCACCAGCCATTCCCCCGATAACGTTTAGCGTTTTGCTCTTGAACATATAGACAAGGCGCACAAATATCAGTCCCTCCGGTGGCCTGCTGTCTTGCTGCTGAAATAACGTCACCACATTCAACACATTCTTCTGATTGCTCTCGTTTAACTGTTTTAGCTGCTTGCAATGCCATATTAAGGTTGCGTTCTGCTACTTCGTTACCGATATCTGCCTCATCAGCCATGCTTTTTCCTTCTCTCAAACTCATTAACAACTATTTTCTTAACCCAATTCTGTAAATGCTCTGGTACTTCATCTAGTAGCTTTTGGCGTTCTTCTTTGGTTTTGCCTTCAAGTATTTTTGCAGCGTACTGTCTGGGCCATAGGTCACGGCTAACCAATTTTTATTAACCCCATCTTTAGCCATATATCCTGTGTCCTCTCGACACCCTGTCTATGTGCTAGCTCAAGCGTTTCTTTGTCGATGAGATACTTTGTTCTACCGTCTAAAGCGTCATGACAAGCAGAGCAGCAGAAAGCGCCGTGGATATCGTTTTTCTTCATACCTATACCGCCACCGCCAAGATGGGCTAATACTGTTGTTTCAGGATTGAAATTGCAGATGCCGATTAGACGAACCTGGCACTCTTGGCCTCTGGCTGACTTACGCATTGTGCTCATTTCTATATCCGTTATTTTTTCTAATTTGGAGTATGGTCATATATGAAATCCCGAATTTCGGAGCTATTTTTCTACTGCTTAATTTTGAAGCCAAAATCTCTTTAACTTGGGCGTCACTTAACCTTCTATTTTTATTTCCACTGCATGCCCTCATATGTTTTGGGTGTCTTTTCTTTTTAACCATATCCCTTGTGTTGTCAGATAGAGTGCCAAGCATTAGGTGGCTTACATTGCAGCAAGACGGGTTATCACATTTATGCATTACAATGTAGCCATCAACTGAATCGCCAGCTTCAAACTGATAAACAATGCGATGCGTTTTATAATTTTTCTTTGTTCCATCACCAAGATATACAGTCACATAACCGTAGCCACCGCCATCCCTTGCTCCAATCCATAGATGGCACCCAGTATCAGGATCAACAACCACTGACTCTTCACGCCTTTTCAGAAATTTCTTGTAAGCATCAGAGCTGCCACAGCGTATGCATGTAGTGCCTTTTGATTTGTTGGTTAGTTTGCTCACAACCAAATCCTCACAATCACCGAAAAAACCATAATCACGAATGACCATAGAGCAACATTTCCAATCGCTTCAGTATTAACGCCAAGGTGATTGCCGTATGCAGTCAAAATGAATGTAATGAAAAATACAAAAAGGGAAGTAAAGGCTATCTTCTGCACGATATCGCTCATGCCAACCCCCAAACAATCAACCAAAAAACAGCAAACATGAATAACTGGCCTATGATTAGTGCTTTGTATTGGTTCATGATGAAGCAAACCCCAGCCCACCAAGATACGGGCCACATAATCTACTTCCCTCCATACCTCTTAAAGTCATTGCGTTTAGCTTGAGCATGCTCTGCTGCATATTAGATAAGCATTCAGTCCTGTTTTTTTCGATGTCTTTATTCAGCCTTCTTAAAAACAGTTTTGCTTCCTCATCAGAGTCAACCCATGTAACAGCAGTGAATCTATCGTTCGACATTGAATTTTTGGCGATATGAATCTTTTCATCTACCTTTACACTTATGTATTTACTCATGATTTATTCTCCCGCTCATAAGCCCAGCCCAAGTCACCCGGGACTGGTAAACTTATTTGAAATTGATGTGTGCAATAACGGTCAATAAGCGTCATGAACTCATGCATATTTCTGACGTTTAACCATTCTGTTTTGATGGCATCAAGGAATGTGTTGATAGCCCATTTTCTTGTTTCGTCATCCGGTGCTTGTTCAAGCATTCTGTCTGCGTTGGTGAAGAACTCGTGATACTGTTCATCCTGTTCAAGCAAAATCGGACGAATGTATTTGCCTTTAAAATAACGATTCCAGCCTTCACGGCTTCTACCTTCAAAGCCTGCACGTTCTTTTTGTAATACACCCATCCACACCCACTTGAGACGAAGTTGAGCAGCACTGCGAGTCTCTTTTTTATTTTTTATGACCACGATTGCGTTTGGATCATCAATCTGAGAAATAAACGCTATGCAATTAGCTCTGGTTACTGGTGTTGATATGTGGAAGGTTTGGGGGTTCATGCTGCCCTCCCATTCATCACCCAAAAAGCTTCAGGCACTCGCTCATCTTGTTTTGGAAGCCATGCACGTTTACGCCCGACAATCAGATTGAATTGCTCAAGCAATTTCATATCTTTGAAGTAAAGATGGACCGTGCCTTTTTTGAACACTCGAGCATAAAAGAATTCACTCTCTACTCTTTCACCAAAGTCGACCGCCTCATCATTGAGTGCAGCTGATACTTTTTTGTAACCGGGCTTTTTATATTTCCTGCCATGCTCATCAACGGCGTCGACTTGGTCTTGAAGCCCTGCAATGTGAGCTAGTGCTTTGTCGATATCATCAAGTACACGCTCTTTTTCCCAGCGTATTTTCTTTGTGATCATGAAATGTATGTCACACATATTTGGGAGCACGACACGCTTGTTGACGAAGAAATAATCGTTGCTTTTCCAACCTTCGATATGGACCCTGTTTTCTTTGTGGTAACGAGTCATTAAGTCGAAGGCTTCCTCAATGCATTCTTCAATGATTGAGTCGTAGTCTTTGACTAGGTTTTTAAGGAACGTCTTGATGTTTTCAGTAGTGAACTCAAGATTGCTTACAATAGAAATTTGAGCCTCAAACTGCTCTCTGACTTTTTCCGTCATGTACTTATGGAAGTCGGCAAGACTGGTGACTGTTCGCCATGCCGATTCACGAAGTTGGTCCACAAAGTCATTAAGTGACTCTTTGACCATCTCGGTTTCATCTTCACCATTACCGTTGATTAGGCTTGCGTAATAAGCTGATTCTGCTGCTGAGATAACTGCTCGTCTTTTTGCGTCGACTGCACTGGTATATGCCAGGACCATGTTTTCAATACGGCTTTCAGGTAGCGCTAACTGGTTACCGTATTCTGCCGGCTCATCTTCTTTTTCTGCCTGCTTCATACCTTGGAAATAATCACTGTTTACGCTGTTACGCTTACTCAGCTTTATTAAAGCAACCTCAACACCCGTTTTACGCTCTGCGTCGACGAACTGGCCCTGTAGGTACTCAACCTCACCATGCTGCTCAACCAGGCTAACAAGTAACTTTCTTGATTCTGTATGAGGGTTTTTTAATGTTTCAGCATTAAGCAGTGCTATCACGTCACCGCTGTAAATAATTTCCCACGCTTTTAGTACATGCTTATCACCATTGCTAAACGGTGGGTTCATGATGATAGTGTCGTACTGCTTGGTGCTGGCGTAGGCTAAGAAGTCAGTATCAACAACACGAAAGCCTTCACCAACTAACAGGGACCGCAATTCAGGTTCTTTCTCGATACAGTCAATCTTGCCTTTACCGTAACGACTGAAACGAGATATTACTGCTTTAGCTAAATCACCCTTACCCGCTGATGGTTCAAGGATTCTCTTGCTGAACTCAGGTGTAATCATTGCCGCCATTCGTGTGGCTAAATGGGCTGGTGTAGGGTAGAAGTCTGGATTAAACAATTTTCACCGCCCACCACTGACGTTCACCCTTAACGCTTTTATCTGTGCCCTTGATAAGCCCTTTTTCTTCCATGCCAGACAAGCGTCTGGCTATCTGGTAACGGTCAAGTGCATATTCGCCGCTTTCTTCTTTTTCGATAGCGGCTAACTGTTTGCTTGTTCTGTTTGGGAATCTACGAAGCAAATCAAGAATTATGGCCTCGTGATTTTTAAGCACTTCTGAGTTAGCAAACTTATATCCTGCTGCGTGACTTGAAATTGGATCGTTTGTTTTGGCTAAAGGAGTGTGCATTAGGCTTCTCCTTTGATGTGTTTTTCTGCCCAGCGTGCGCCTTCTGCAAAACTTAATAAGGACATTAAATCCATAACATCGCCAACCTTTTCTTTCACAAAAGACTCAGCTGCATTATTGGTTGCTTCTGTAGTTATCTCTCTCGGCTTGATGTAGCCTTCTTTCGCTAAACGCTCAGCCAACAAGCCAGGAGGAACTAAATACATATCTGACATATTGCAAATGTCAGCAGTTAAAGATTCGATTGCCTTTTCCCGCCTAATCTCGGCTTCGGTTTTTAGGGGTTGAAACTCAATAATGTTTGATAGGTACACACACCGTTCATCACCTTGCTCATCTGTGAAAACCATCGATTGTTTACCAACATAAGACGGAGTGATTTTTTCGTTTCTCCTATCAAACCAAACAACAAAACATTCTTTGCCGATTTCCGGCACAAACTCCTGATTATCTCCTGTAACGTAGATGGTTTTGTCTTGGTTAGTTGTCATGGTTAAGCCCTCGCTATATGTACTGCTGTTTGTTATCAACGGTGTAAATCGCTTTCGATGCATCAGGTAGGTTTTCATCTGCTGCAACGTTGCTACGGTATGATTCCCACTCAAAGGCTATGAACTTACCTCCACCCTCACGCATACGGTCTAAGGCACGCTCACCGATGAATTGCTTGATATCTTTTGCGTTTAGATTTGAGATCAGGATTGTTGGCTTGAAGTAGTTGTACCGCTCGTTAATCACCTCAAAAAGCAGATGTTCTTCGCTTTCGCTGCCTTTCTGGACACCAATCTCATCGATGATTAACAGGTCAATGTTTCGCAATTCGTCGATTGCTTGCTGCTCAGTTTTGTCGCTGTCTTTTCTGTATGTCTCGCGAATACGTCTGAGCATTGCTGACACGGTGATGAATAGAACATTTCCGCCAGTGGTGACAAACTGATTAGCAACAGCACAAGCAAGATGAGTTTTGCCAGTGCCAGGCTTGCCAGCGAGAATCAGGCCTGCCCCGCTTTGCATTTTGTCGGTGATGGTATCTGCGTAACCTTTCGCCATACGCCACGCTTTTTTCTGCTCATCATTTGCAGCTCTGAAATTATCAAAACTTCTTGTGGTGTAGCGTGGTGGAATACCTGAACGCTTGAACTCGTGAGCAATCATTTTCTGGTTATGCTCTTGGCGGGCTAACCGCTCTTTTTCTCGCTGCCTTTCTTCGTATTCGTTCTGACACTTGGGGCAGTCAGTAACTATTTCCCTACCGCCAAACATCATCACGTTAGCCGTGTATGCGATTCTGTGCTTTTCACAGGTAACTTCTCGCTGTGTTGTATCAACCATGGGTGATAAATCCTTCTGTGCCTTCTGAGTAATCAGTGTTGTTGAAGTCGTTAGCTGGCTTTCTGTCTTGGCTTGGCCTGCGGCTTTGAGCAACCATCGTCACGTACTTCTCTCGCAGCTTTTTGCCGGACTGGATATTTGGGATCCAAAACGTGCCAGCAGAGTAAATCCAGTCGATGATGTTGATGAGCTGCTCTTCTGTTCGCCCATCAAGGCGAATAGCTCTCTCAATTTCAGTTATCCAACTTTCAGGTTTTACCGTGCTGGCTTCTGGAATTTCTTCTGTGAGTTTTTTGTGTAGGTGATTGGCAACGCGTCGAGCTGCGACTTCTGAGTCGCTCGACTTGTTTTTAGCCTTATCACTTATAGGACTTATGTTATTTATAGACTTATATGTCGGATTTAGATCCGAGTGTTTTTCGGATTTAGATCCGAGTTTTCTCGGATTTAGATCCGAGTTTTCGTCATTATTCGGATCTAAATCCGACATAGTGTTTTCTTCTAATCCGGATCTAGATCCGACATAGTAGGTTTTGCCTTTTTGGGTAAGTCGAACACAATCCTTTTTACCCACTTTTATATAGTCAATAAGTCCTAATTCAGATAGCTTTTTAAGGTTGCGATAAATTGTGTCTGGCTTTAGATCAGCAAGTGGTAATTGCTCACTAATACGCTGTCGTGAAACCCAGTAATAAACCTCACCATCAACAACTTCAGGTGCTGCCCAAGTCGATGCACCTGTAAGCATGTCGAAAATATGGCCTTGCGTTAGGTTTTTAATACCTAACTGCAATGCTTGACGCTGGTTAATGTGGATTGAATGTTTCACTAACTAAACAGCCTCTACTTCTTTTCTTTCCCGAACGGACGCAGAAGAAAGTCGATTAGACACCACACCGCAAAGAACAAGCCTTTGATGCCATTGATGAACCATTTCCCCGCCATTTTCAGGCTGTGCGATCTCATTATTTCTTCTCTCCATTCGTGTCGTCTTTGACGCTCGTACTGTTTTAGCCATCAGGTAATCTGAATGAGAACCTGACAGGATGATCAACCCACACGTGATAAGTGTTTTTTTGTCGATTTCGCTCAGCTTGATAACGCCACGAGCCACAAGGATAGAAATACCCTCAAGCGTGTTTCTGGCGTTTAACTCTTTACGGAAAACTGAGGCGTATGACTTGACCGTTTCGGTATCTACATCAAGCTCTCTGGCTGCTTCTTTGTAACTATCGCCAGAGGCAAGGCGTTTGACCGCTTCTTGAACTCTGGGAGAGAACATATTCTGTATAAATTCGACGTGTAGTCTCATATATCCCCCATTTGGGTAATTTTCTGGCCCCGCCCTTTCCGTTAACCTGTAACCATGAAAGAACTGAGCCCTATAAATTTGAGCAGCAAACAAAAACACCCACGAGTAGTGGGTGCGGGTTATGCTGATGGCGCGTCAAAAATGTCCGGACGCAGAACGTGTTTAGGTATGTTCAGCGCAGCAGATATTTTTATTGCTGTATCTGGATCCATGCGCTTTGACTTGCCGCTGAATAATTTGCTGATACAGGCCTGTGTCACTCCAGACATATCAGCGAGTGCTGTTTGCGTTCCAGCCAGTCGAATCGCTAGATCAATTGGTCGTTCATTTTTATTCATGAGTCGAGTTTATAACTTTGGTTATATCGAGTCAATAACTTTTGTTATTTTACAATCAATAACTACAGTTATATGCTCAGCAAGATGGAAACCATGAAAGAGCGTATAGCACAGAGGATGTCTGATTTAGGGCTGATAAAGCAGTCCGTTTTCAAGGCATTGGAAAGGTACTTAAAAGAAAACGGATTTGACCCGGTAAGCCAACCTGCACTTAGCAAAGTAATGACAGGAAGGACTAAAAACCCATGGTTTCTTCCTCATCTTGCGAGAGTTCTTGAATGTGATCCTGATTGGCTCCGCTATGGAATGAAACAAGCCACTAGAACCGTGAACACCACAGGGGTTGGTGATTACATAACTATCCATCAATATACGGATGTGAGGGGAGCCATGGGTAAAGGTGCAGCTTTACTTGATGAAGTCGGAGAAGTTATCGACTGGCGCGTATCAAAACTATGGGCATCTAATCTCCCATCAAATACGGGGATAGGAAATCTTAGGATAGTCACTGGCCTAGGCCCATCAATGAAAGGCATGTTTAATTCTGGCGATCCATTGATTGTTGATGTTGGTATAAAGTCTCTCGATTATGATGCAGTGTACTTTTTTAGAGTTGGTGAAGAGGGATTTATAAAGCTACTTCAGAAGGTGCCTGGTGAAGGCGTCAGAGTTTTATCAAAAAATGAGGATTTCCCGCCATGGTATATTCGCAGCGATATGGACTTCGAGATTTTTGGTCGCGTATTGAAGGTCTGGGAAGGTAAGGATTTGTAAATAAACAGCAATGATAATAAGGTAAGGTGATGCGTTCTATATTAGTAATATTATCTATTTCATTAATCGCCTCTTGCGTATCACGCCATGAAAGCAAAGATTCAATAAATTATTTCATGAGCCAAGGAATGAGTGTGAGTGATGCTACAGCAGCTTACAAAGCAATGCATCGCACAGAGCTATTGGTTTACCCAGCGACAGCTTCATGGCGTGAAGACTCGGTTTTTATCAATCAGTCTGATCTCTATTACGCTGTTCGAGACATGGTTCAGTGCCCACAGCCGCCACCGGAAAAGGACTCTCTTCTTAAGTCTATTATTGCGCCTTCACGCAAGGCGATTACGTTTACACCTTCTCTTAGAAAAGAAGTTTCAATACAAACCGATGGCGTTCACGTTGTGGTAAATAGAGCGAACTGCTCTGTGGATGTATCTGAGGTAAAAGATTATATTGATAATCAGATTCGTGAAAACCGAGTTAAAGCTGAAAAGCGTTTTGCAGATGAGAAAAAGAGAAAGGAAACAGATCCCGAAGGGCCATTCACAATCGGGTGTGAAGACTATAAACGAAGCTTTAGAGGTGAAAATATCTTAACTGTCAATGAGGCTATCAAGTCTTACGAGAAAATAAACAGAAAGCACGTTATAAACCTATACAATCTTGGTTTTAATGCAGCGAAATATTCGGTCGTAAATGCAGACTGCAATTATTTGTATCAATTACATTTCAATGGAACAATTCACAGGCATTACTATTAGATAATAATTACTATATTAAGCAACAATTAACCCCGCTTTGTCGGGGTTTTTTATTGCCTTTTGAAAATTAATATAACTTTGGTTATTGACTTATTATAACTTTGGTTATAGACTACTCCCAACAGCTACCGAAACGCAGGCAATGACGAGTGTGAGCCGATGCACCCTGCTTAACGTGAGACTCAACGGTTTCGGACAACAGGCTTAAACCAGATAGGTGATGCCGGTTAGGGCTGAAATTAACGGGGAATAGAGATATGAACTTACACAAAGTTGGCAGTTGCACTATCGAAGTGAAAAGCAAGGTTAATAAGTGGTTAGAGCGCGGTTACAGCATCTTCATTATTAACTTCGTTGCCATTCTGTTTCTTTACGCATTGTTTGGGGGTTAATCATGGCTATTTACATAAGCACAGCATTTCCACATGAGTGGGCTGAACGTGAGCGTAGAGAAGAGTCAGCCAAGGAGATTGCGTATCACCTTCTGCGTGGCTCTCAAATCATTATCGATGACGGCACACGCTCTAAGACTCACTTCGATATTAAAAACATCAGTGAAATGCTCTGGGATAAAGACCCCAATTCAATGGACACCCAAATACAAATGATTGGCCTTGGAAGTAGCGATATCACCGCACTTAGAGTTCGAATTGCAGAGTGTGCTGACAAGGTAGCGAATGACGCTCTCGACATGATTATAGACCTTGCAGAGCTTGGTTATGACGTTGAAGAAAACACGCTTAAGACAGTTAAAGGCGTCAACATTTTTATAGGTGATGACTTGCCTGAAATGCTTAAAAGGCAAGCGTCATGAGTGCTGCTGAGCTTTATGTGATTGAGGTGGGGTTATGAATAACGGTGATATGCCAGCAATGCCTTTTGAGGGTGGTCAAAATAGTGGGATGCAGCCACATACAGGCTTAACAAAGCGCGAAGAGCTTGCAGCAAGAAATATGGCGGCTCTTTTATCTGCATGGCCTGGCGCAGAAAGCCTGGGTTATTCAGGGGTGAGTGATAGCCAGCTTGCTAAGCAAGCAATAGATACTGCTTACACCCTACTCTCTGAACTAGAAAAACCAAAACAATTAACCGAGCTAGAGAAAGAACTGATTGAGTCTTTGGAAAGATGCTTAAGTGAAATGCAAGGTGGTGACTATTGCGAAGTAGGTGATTCCTCTGTTGAGCAAGCCGAAAAAGCCATTGCAAAAGCCAGAGGCAAGCAATGAACACCTCAACCCTAGAAAGCCTGCAGTCATTAATTGACACCAATATCGGGTTAGCTTTTGCCTTCACTCTCTTAATCGGTGCAGCAATTATGGATCAAAAACAATACGACGATTTTAACGAACAACTAGGCGGTGAAAATTCTAAAAGTGCTTTGGCATTTGCTGAGATTTTTGGGGCTCAAGATAAAAAGGATGATGAAGATGAATCAGTTAACGACAACTCAAAATAACGGGTTCAACGTTGCACCTAGAGATATGGGTCAGGCCATGCAGTTGGCAACAATGATTGCTAATTCACAGCTTGCACCAGCTCAATTTAAGGGTAAGCCAGAAGACACATTGATTGCCATGATGATGGGTAATGAGATTGGCTTAAACCCTATGCAAGCAATTCAGAATATTGCTGTTATTAATGGACGCCCTGCCATCTGGGGTGACGCGATGCTGGCCCTTGTCCAAAACCACCCTTCTTTCGGTGGTATTGAAGAAACATTCGATGAGGCCAGCATGACAGCTAAATGTGTTGTATGGCGTAAAGGTGGAACAAAGCATACACAGCACTTTAGCCAAGCTGATGCTCAAACGGCTGGATTATGGGGTAAGAACACGTGGAAACAATACCCTAAACGCATGCTGGCTATGCGTGCAAGAGGCTTTGCCCTGCGTAACCAGTTCGCTGATGCCCTGCTCGGTTTAATAACAGCAGAAGAAGCACAGGACATGCCTGTAAATGCATCAACCGGTACTGGTGCAGAAAGCAATGATCGTTCACTAATTACAAAAGAACAGGTCGAAGCAATCAATAAGCTCGCAGCAGAAACAAATGCAAATATGGGTAAATTCTGCGAGTTCTTCGCCATAGGCGCTATCGAAGGTTTACCAGCTGATAAATACGATCAAGCTGTTTCCATGCTCAAAGCAAAAGCACACAAGGCTGATGCAGCATGATTATCCATAACGTAGAGCAAAACAGCCAAGAATGGCTAGATGCTAGACGTGGAATCGTGACGGCATCAGCTATCTCTGACGTGCTTTCAAAAGGCAGAGGCAGCGCACCAAGTAAAACGCGTTATGCCTACATGATGAAGCTGCTCGCTGAGCGCGTCGCTATTGACCAGATAAACGAGTTTCAAGGCAACCGCTATACAGAGCGAGGACACATTCTTGAGCCAGAGGCTAGAGCCTTGTATGCGTTCATAAATGACTGTGAGCCTCAAGAGGTTGGATTCATTACCAACGATGAAAAAACGGCCGGAGCAAGCCCTGACTCGCTGATTAATGATGATGGCTGCATGGAGATTAAATCAAAAATGCCAGCGATTCATTTGCCCGTCTTGTTTAGCCAGGAAGTACCAAAAGAACACGAGCCACAAATACAAACACAGTTATGGATTGCAGAACGTGAATGGTGCGACTTCGTTTCTTACTGCCCTAACTTGCCTTTAGTGCAAGTCAGAGTTTATCGGGATGAAGCGAGAATAAAAGAAATAGCAAAAGCCGTGGATGATTTCAACAACGAACTTAACGACTTGGAACAAAAGATTAGGAGCATGTAATGAGATACACAGAAGAGAAAGTACTTTACTTTGCATCACGCGATGAAGGGTTGCACGTTGATATAGCTGAAGATGCAAACACCTATTTATCAAGAATGGTTTATAGATTCAAGAATGAAGGACTGCTTGAACGTGTTGCTGAGGATGATAGTGGAAGTTACTACACAACAACCATCAAAGGCGAAATAAAGTTGTTAGAGCTGCAAATTAAGTGGAGAAAGGCAAACGGTAAAGACACTGGTAGCCATGAGTCACGCCTGAAACAGTTGAAGGTGGCGGCATGAGCGTCAACAAAGTCATTCTTGTAGGTCGCTTAGGTGCAGATCCAGAAAGCCGAGCATTCCCTAACGGCGGCTCAATCTGCAACCTGCGCATCGCCACAAGCGAGAGCTGGAAAGACCGCCAAACCGGAGAGCGCCAAGAACGCACAGAATGGCACCGCGTAGTTTTACGCAACAAACTCGGCGAAATTGCCCAGCAATACCTGCGTAAAGGCTCACAAGTCTATATCGAAGGCAGAATCCAAACCCGTAAATGGCAAAACCAACAAGGCCAAGACCAATACACCACCGAAATAGTGGGTAATGAAATGACGATGTTGGACGGTCGTGGTGATTCAGGTCAGTCGCAAGCAGCAGGTCAATCAGCGACAAGCCAACCACAACCAGCAGCGAGCAATGCGGGGCCGGATTATGGAGGTGGTGATGACTATTACGATGATCGGGACATACCCTTCTAGGAGATAACCATGAAGCACTGCAATGTATGCGACACCACTAAACAAGATGATGATTTTCACAAGAGAGCTGCATCAGTTGATGGATTAGCAGCGCGGTGCAAATCATGCCAGAGAGAATATGACAAAGCTAGAGCTAATAAGCCGAACAGAATCATGGCGAGACGTGAATACGCAAGGACTGAAGTTGGAAGGAGGGCGTCAAATAAAGCAAAGGTTTCATACATTCAAAGAAACCCAACTAAGCGACAAGCACACAATCAAGTAGCAAATGCTCTTCGTGACGGAATACTAGAAAAACAACCGTGTGAAGAATGTGGAGAAAAAGAAGTACACGCACACCACGATGATTATGCAAAACCATTAGACGTTAGATGGCTTTGTAACAAGCATCACAATGAATGGCACCGAATACACGGTGAAGCAGCAAACGGATAACAACCAAGCCCCGAAAGGGGCTAAAAGGTGCCACAAGGTGAAACTTAATAAGAGGATTTGATGATGTCTGACGTTATTTGCCCATATTGCGGAACAGAGCAAGAAATTATCCATGATGATGGCCAAGGTTATGAAGAGAACATCGACCATGAACAGCAGTGCGATTGCGGCAAGACTTTTAAGTTTCAAACAAGCATTAGTTTTAACTATGAAGTTTTTTGCAATGAAGGTGATCACGAAATGGAAGCAGCCGGAGATAAATGGCCAGGATTATACAGCTGCAATAAATGTGATTTTTTCGAGAAAAGATAGCAGGCATCAATGAGCAGCCTCAGTAAATTTTTTTAATTTATTTAAATAGTCAAAAAATGATTAGTAATTGTAGAGGGCTGAGGTTGTTCATTAATGCGAAGGGCAGGTAAGTAAAACTGCCATGTGTTTGAGTGGTGGCTTGTAAGGCTTGGAGTCTCTGATTGGCGTCGATAAGCAGAGTCATCACTCAAATGCAAATAGCAGACTTAATGGGGAATGGATATGGATATAGGAAGCGACAACAAATACCCAGCAAACAAATTATCAAACTTCACTAGAAGAGAATTTGTGTTTGATGGTGTGAATATAAGCTCTATGGAGGGGTTCCTTCAATCCCTTAAGTTTGAGAACCAAAATGCACAGGAAATAACTTGCGGGTTGATTGGAAAGGAAGCAAAGAGAAAAGGCAGATCACGCAATAAGCGATGGAAGTCTATGCAGCGCTTGTGGTGGAAAGGTGTTGAGTATAAACGCTCATCAAAACAGTACCAGGATTTGTTGGACAGAGTTTATCTAGCGATGTTTGAGCAAAACGAAGACTTCAGAAAATGCTTAGAAGCTGCTGGAACAGCAAGATTTACACACAGTATTGGAAATTCAAACCGGAAAGAAACTGTTCTTACTGAATCAGAGTTTTGCAATCGCCTGACTATGTTGAGAGATAGCAGACTTAATAACGGAGAAATGGGATGACTCAAGATGAATTTGTAGAAGTTGAGTGGACAGCTGGAATGTTAGCGACTTATCAAGAACACGAATACAGCATCGTATCTGTTCATTTTCGCGAGAGGCTAATCGCTTTTGATTTTTACGGTGACGGTGATCTGACTTGGGTTAGATGTGAAAACGTGAGCAATATCAAATGCAAATAGGCCGCTGCACAAGCTGTGTACTACTTAACAATGGCTGTGAGCATCCAAAGCACGCCGACAAGTACCCGAATGAAGGTTGTAGAGAGTGGACTGACGGCGAAGTGATTGAGATTGATGAAAAAGACATTATCAGAGTTGAGGATTATGAGTGATGACTAAGCAAGGCTTTATTAAATCAATAACAAATTTGGACGACATGCTTCTGTTTGCTTTTTTATGTGGGTTGTTTTTATCCATATCTGTTAGCGCCCTATCGATGGATAGGCCATTTGTAATGATTGTAGGAATAACTGGCTTTCTTATATATCTGATTCTTTTGCTGACTGCTAGAAAACAGATACGCATAGCAGCCATGCAAGCTATTGAAGAAGAACGCTAGAAAAGGCTGCCTTATGCTAACCCTTAACCGCAAAACAGAAACAAGCCTAGTGATAGGTGACGATGTGAAGATAACCATCAGACAAGTACACGTCAGAACCCAAGAAGTGACTTTTGAGGTTGATGTACCGAAAGATATTGAAGTGGCACTTTCCAAAATGGAAAAGACCACAAAGATGAGGAAGGTTAGATGAAGCTTGAAATAACACTGGAAATACTGGAAGAAATGACCGACTGCATCGTAGATAACGGCATGGATAGAGACGAAGCATTTTAGTACGCAAAATCAATGCTTATTGAGTGCAACACTGAAAATTTTATTGATTCTGATGCTTTACTAATTGAGGCAAACCAATGACCAACCTAACACCAGAAATAATCGAAACGGCAACGGATGAGCAGCTTAGTGAATGGGTTGCTTCGTATTGTTTAATGATTACAAACAACAAGCCGAAACGATTGAGCGGTTGAATGGAGTGATGAACAAAGTCCGAGGTGACTTACTTGAACGAGCTGATATAGGTAATGACGGCACACGAGCAGTAAATCTAAGTCACTCAGTGTGGTTAGAGTTTTGCGACGCAATTGATAAAACAAACTAGAGGCAGGGGAGTTATGAGTGATTTATTTTTTGTCAACGCCGGAAAATATGAAGACCTAGAGCGAAATTACAAAGTGTCGCTTCATTTCAACACATTTGAAGAGGCTTTAAAAGTCTATGACGAATGCAGTGATTATCCATGGGTAGAGATGAAATACAAAAACCGAATTATTGAGGTGAGATATGAGTGAAGAATACGATATGTCGATACACACAAACCCAGACGCAAAAGCTTGGTCTGAATTTTACAAGAAGACTTTCCCAGAAGCTGATGAGGAATTAATGCTTGGTTGGTTTGCTAATGCAATGATGGCTATGTATGACCATTTACATAACAAAAAAATTGAGCCATTACACGAGCAGCAGCACCGTCTCATCGCCAAACTCGGCCTAATCTCACTCGCTGCTGATGAAGGTAATATGGCAAAAGTTAAAGAGCTTATACCGCCATCTTGTACTGATGTGGTTAGGGAGATTCAGGCTGAGGCTATTAATGATTTCTGCCAGTGGTGTTCTGATCGCGGTTATTTGCATCGAGAAATAACAAATGAATTTAAAGACGAATATGTCAAAAAACTACGCAACCCAGGACAAGAGAAGGTGTGATTATGGCATTAATCATTCAAAACGAAATAGCAAGCGAATTTCTAACTGACAAGGAAGTGATTGAGCTTACCGGCTTTGAGCAGCGTGGAAAGCAAATTGACTGGCTGATTACTGGTCGTTGGAGCTTCAGTGTGTCCGGTAAGAATGAAATTAAAATAAGCAGATGGTACGCACGCATCAAAATGTCAGGTATAAATATCAATAACGATATTCGTATCAGCGGTGACAGCCAAATGCCTAACTTTAACAAAGCATCATGACCCCTAAACCTAAAACAAAGCATCCAGAGTTACCGCCTCGCATGGTCAAGCGTGAATGGAAGACGCGTAAAGGTGTTAGCGTAGCTTATTACTACGAGCATCCACGTGATGAGAATGGAAAGCGCGTGCCTGAGCCGTTAGGTACTGACTTTGCCAAAGCTAAACAAAGATGGGGCGAGATTGAGGGCGTCAAGATAGAAAAGTATTCCGGTGATACGTTGGGTGCTATTTATCTCAAGTACATGAAATGGGCGGAAAACAGAACACTTTCAGGGTTATCGCCACGCACGATTAAGGACCGCAAAAACTATTGGACGCATTTAGAGCCTGTCTTTGCTCATTTGCATATCGATGCATTTAAGCCAGAGTGGTTTTTGCAGTATTTTGAATCGAGATCATCACAAGTCGGAGCAAAGAAAGAAATTAAGTTTATGTCGGTTATTTTCAATTGGGCTAAGCTTCGCGGCTTATGCACGATAGAAAACCCGATCACAGGCACGACCAGGCAATACAAAGTTAAAGAGCATCGCGATATTCTTATCACGCATGATGAGTATAAAGCCGTACACGCCAAGGCAAAGCCGTTTATAAAAGATTTAATGGATTTACTGTATATGTCAGGCGCTCGACCTGATGAGGCTGTCAGCTTTCGTTTTGAGCATGATAAAGGTGATGAGCTTGTTTATCGAATGGGTAAGACCAACAAGATTAAGCGCGTACAGATTGGCCCTGATTTAAGGGCGCTTATTAATAAACGCAAAAAGCTACTTAAGGCGTGCAAAGTCACCATGATAAACCCGCCTATTCTTTTTGATGACAAGGGTAATAAGCTGTCATTAAATGGCACGATTAAATACTGGTTTGGTAAGGCGCGGGATGATGCAGCACTAAAAAGGCGCTGGCAATTAAAAGATATACGCCCGTATGCGGCAACAGAGCGATATAAAAAAGAAGGGATAGAAGCGACACGTAGACTGCTTGGACACTCAACAGAAGCACAAACGCGCAGCTATATAAGGGACTATTTAGGAGAAGAAACAGAGTCGCACGAAATGCAGAATAGTGGCATTATGGCGAAAGTAAAACGGGAGAATGGCGAAAGTAGTTAGTAGCTGCTATCAATGAAAGCATTGAATAAATGGTACGCCCGGCAGGACTCGAACCTGCTACCCTCGGCTTAGAAGGCCGATGCTCTATCCAGATGAGCTACGGGCGCATATGATTTTTACTAAGCGAGGACATAAGTTAAGAAGTGGTCGGGGCAGAGAGATTCGAACTCCCGACCCTCTGGTCCCAAACCAGATGCGCTACCAGACTGCGCTATGCCCCGACTTAATTCGAGAAGTCATCCCCGAAGAAGGCGAAATAATACGTGGTTAGAATTTAAGAGTCAATCACTGTTTTGATATTTTTTGCTGTTCGGCTCACATCATGCGATCATAGCCGCTTTTGCATAAGCGGGAATGATGAATGAGCGCAAAGATTATCGATGGCAAGGCAGTTGCAGCTGACCTGAAACAACAATTGAAATTAGCGACGGCAGAACGATTAGCAGAAGGAAAACGTCGTCCAGGTCTTGCGGTCATATTGATAGGCGCTAATCCAGCATCGCAGGTCTATGTAGGTAGCAAACGAAAAAGCTGTGAAGAAATTGGATTCAAATCTGAAGCCTATGATCTTCCAGAAACAGCGACCGAAGAAGAGTTACTCTCTCTGATTGATAAATTAAATCAAGATGACGATATAGATGGCATTCTGGTGCAGTTACCTTTGCCTCAACACATTTCTGCGGAAACGGTGATTGAACGAATCGCCCCACATAAAGACGTCGATGGCTTCCATCCATATAATATCGGCCGTCTTGCTCAACGTAATCCACAACTCAGACCTTGTACACCAAAGGGAGTGATTACCCTACTGCGCACCACTGGAGTCGATCTCAAAGGTCTCGAAGCTGTGGTAGTAGGTGCCTCTAATATAGTTGGTAGGCCTATGGCACTGGAATTATTATTGGCTGGCTGCACTACCACCGTTTGTCATCGCTGGACAAATAATCTGGAAGAACAAGTGCGTCGTGCTGACTTATTAGTGGTCGCCGTAGGTAAAGCGGGTTTCATTCCTGGTGAATGGATAAAACAAGGTGCCATCGTCATTGATGTCGGTATTAATCGCTTGGAAAATGGCAAACTCACGGGTGACGTAGAGTTTGAAAAAGCCAAAGAAAAAGCCAGTTGGATAACACCCGTACCGGGCGGTGTCGGTCCTATGACCGTGGCGACACTTCTGGAAAATACCTTATTTGCTGCAGAAACTTTGCACAAAGACTAGCTCTGTAAGCGCCTGCTAAAAAAGCAGGCGCTTATATTCACTACACACGACGCCAGCTGGTTTTACCTGCCGCATCTTCAAGCACGATACCCATTTCCGTCAACTCATCACGAATCTCATCAGCACGAGCCCAGTTTTTATCCGCTCTGGCCTGATTACGTTCAACCACTAAGTTATCGATATAATCAGCTTGTTGATCAGAGTCGCCATCTCCGGTCAGGAATTTGTCTGCATCTTGCTGAAACAAACCAAGTACATCACCAAATGATGACAACAGGCCAGCAAGATAAGCCACATTATCTGATTGACCTTGCTCTCTCGCCTTGTTTATCGCTTGTCTGACATCAGCCATCACTGACAGCGCTAATGCCGTATTGAAATCATCATCCATAGCCGATTTGAATCGTTGACCGTATTCCTCATCATCCTGCCAACGAACACTTTCTGCCGTATCCACATCACGCAAAGTCGTGTAAAAGCGGGTTAATGCAGATTTGGCTTGATCTAGTTGATCTTCGGCATAATTCAAAGGACTACGATAATGACTCGATAAGATAAAATAACGAATCACCTCAGCCGGATACAGCTCTAACACTTCACGCACCGTGAAGAAATTGCCCAGAGATTTAGACATTTTTTCATCGTCTATACGAACAAAGCCATTATGCATCCAGTAATTGACTGACTGACAATCGTGAGCGCCTTCAGATTGTGCTATTTCATTTTCGTGATGAGGGAATTGTAAATCCTGTCCACCACCATGAATATCAAACCGCTCACCCAAGCAGTGTGCTGACATCGCTGAGCATTCAATATGCCAACCTGGTCGTCCTGCCCCCCAAGGTGATTCCCAGGCAGGTTCATCAGCTTTGGCCGCTTTCCACAAAACAAAATCGAGAGGATCTGTTTTTGCTTCATTGACTGCAATTCGTTCACCAGCGCGTAAGTCTTCAATATTACGACCAGATAATTTGCCATAACTGTCGAATTCGCTGACGTCATAATACACATCGCCATTATCGGCTTTGTAGGCCAGCCCTTTGTCCATCAAGGTCTCAATCATCGCCAGAATTTCTGCCATTGATTCAGTTGCCTTAGGCTCAAGATCAGGTCTGAGAACACCCAAAGCGTCTGCATCCTTATGCATTTCTTCAATATAACGCTCAGTCAAAGATTGAATAGATTCGCCATTCTCTGCTGCACGTTTAATGATTTTGTCGTCAATATCCGTAATATTTCTCACGTAGGTCACGTTATAACCCAGTGCACGTAAGTATCGCGTCACAACATCAAAAACAACCATTACCCTTGCATGACCAACGTGACATAAATCGTAGACCGTCATACCGCAGACATACATGTTGACTTTGCCTTCATGTATGGGAGTGAAAACATCTTTCTGTCTGGTAAGGGTGTTATAGATTTTTAGCATATTAGTTATTCTTCGACGTATCTTCTTTTAAACTGATAGTGAGATTAAATACCGGCGAGTCAGCGGTGTGATCATAACGGTCGCTAACAAAATAGCCTTCTCGCTCAAACTGAAAAACCGTTTCTGGTTTACAATCCACTATAGCAGGCTCTGCAAGTGCTTTAATCACCTTCAATGACTCAGGGTTCACATCATCCAGATAATTACCCGTTTCT